>Ga0207952_1000016_pt1 | contig 278731 bp, 301 predicted proteins | sample SubbioR12Aug_8Ca_FD_184831 | JGI IMG/M metagenome (GOLD analysis project Ga0207952, IMG submission 184831) | Serpentinite rock and fluid subsurface biosphere microbial communities from McLaughlin Reserve, California, USA - CR12Aug_8Ca (SPAdes) | ecosystem: Environmental > Terrestrial > Deep...
TGGTCTTAAAAAAAATGTTGCCTCTATCGATCTAAATCAGTATCTGCGACGCGTTACGTTGGCTGATAAAATCGTGTTTTCAAAAAACTTGGGTGTGATGATTGGCGCGGGCCTACCGCTCACCCGCGCGCTCGACGCGCTCTCGCGTGAGTCACATAATCCAAAGTTTAAAACCGCCATTCTTGATATTGAAGATCAGATTAGACAGGGTAAAACATTTGCCGAGTCACTACAGAGGCACCCAAAAATTTTTGCACCCCTCTACATCTCTATGGTTGAGGCGGGTGAAAAATCAGGCAAACTCAAAGAATCACTCAGCGTGCTTGCCTCGCAAATGCAGGCAGACTATGAGTTGGTACATAAGGTGCGTGGTGCCATGATGTATCCTTCTATTATTATGGCGGCAATGGTTTTGATTGGTACGCTCATGATTATTTATGTGGTGCCGACGCTCTCCGCGGTGTTCAAAGAGCTCAATGTCGAGCTACCAGCATCGACTCAATTCATCATCAATCTTTCCGATTTTTTCATAAATCATTTTCTTCTTGTGATTGTTGGGTTTATCGGATTTGTGGTTGGCACTATCGCTTTTTTCCGGACAACGATCGGCAAACACTTGCTCGATAATGTCATCATTCGCGTGCCGGTGATTGGCCCACTTGCGAAAAAATTTAACGCGGCGCGAGCCGCACGCACGCTCTCATCACTCCTGTCTGCTGGTGTGCAGGTGATGGAGGCGCTCGAGATCACTTCACGTGTGGTGCAAAATCATTTGTATTCGCATACGCTCTCAGATGCTAAAAAATCAATCCAAAAAGGCGAAACCATCTCAAAAGTATTTTTGGCAAACGAGCAACTCTATCCGTCGCTCGTCGGCGAGATGCTCTCAGTGGGTGAGGAGACGGGCGAGAGTTCAAAGATGTTGGGCGAGGTTGCGTCTTTTTATGAGCAGCAGGTGACTGAGGCGACTAAAGACCTCTCGACGATCATCGAGCCGATCTTGATGGTGGTGATTGGCGCAGTGGTAGGATTTTTTGCGGTATCAATGATCACACCTATGTACTCATTGGTAGGGGCAATCTAATATGCGTCGCGCGTTTACCATAGTCGAGATTCTCATTGTGGCGGGGGTCATCAGCTTGCTGGCAGCTCTTGTTATACCAAGTTTTGGTGTATGGCGTGAACGGACGGTGGTGCGCAGTGCGGCACGTGATATTGAGAGTATCTTGAAGCTTGCGCGATCAAAATCGCTCGCGTCAGAAGACGGTGCAAAATACGGCGTATTATTTTACGACAGCAGCACCGCGTTTCAGCTTTGTAAAAATCCTAGTTATAGCGGGGGAACATTTGACTGCGGAACAATTATTAATACCTACCGGCTCCCGTCCACTCTTTCTTTCTGTACGATTTTCACATCCAGTGCTGAGCTTAAAACTACCCCGCTAGGCCTCGGGGTTAACCCCGGCGTTTTTTTCTCGAAGCTCACTGGAGAATTTGAAAACATTGATCTTGCCTCTAGCGAGGGGACTATTTACTTCTATAATAAGAATAAGATCCCAAGTCCGTGCGGTACTCCAACCTTACCCGGCTGTCTTCTTGATAAAACGTGTGGAGGTATCACTATCACAAAATCAGGCGTGATTTATGAAAAACAATAACAAGCGCGCATTTTTGTTTCTCGAGCTTTTAGTGGCGGTAGCGCTTATCTCCACGGTGTTTGTGACAATTTTTTTCTTGCAATCAAAACTTTTGCAGATTAAGCAAGATGGCATTATGAAAGTGCGCGCAACGTACTACGCTCAAGAATCAATGGAAGCATTGCGCTATCTGCGCGCGACTGGTGGATGGTCTGCTATCTCGTCGCTTGCCACAGCTACGGATCACTATATATCGTATGCGGGTGAAACATGGTCGATCAGTACTACACCTGTAGCTCCTGATACTGATACTCCTCCTAGTATGTTTACCCGCACTATTCGGTTTGATACGGTCAATCGGCAAAATGACCAGCAGGGGGCTATCATCACTACTCCTGGGTATGAAGACTCCGGTACGCGTAAGGTGACGGTAACCGTAAGTTGGGATGGTGGCGCCAAAAGTGTTGTATTTGATACGTACTTTACGGATTGGACTTCAAGTCTATGAGACAGCGCGGGTTTACTCTTATCGAACTTTTGGTGTATGTGGGAGTATTGGTGGTGGTACTCGGTACTATTTTCTTTTTTATGGTCAATATCATCACCAATGAGCGCTCGATTGGTGATCGTGTGCGCATGATGGACGAGGCAGATTTCGCCATGCGCCAAGTACTCGATCAGACGCGTGGTGCCAAAAACATTGATTCGACAAATTTTGCGTTTAGTAATGACGGAATACTGGTGCTCACCAAGACAAATTCCGTAGTCAATATTTATGTCGATGAAACTGATCCATCAAAGCCAAAGCTCATCATGACTGATTCAGCGGACCCCATCTACATTCGGGCGCTTACCTCGCCTCGCGTAGCAGTTGATACGTTTGCTCTCGAGTGCGCGGGTACTATAAGCCCGTGTAGTAGTAATGCCAAAGGCGTGCGTATCACGCTTGGTCTGCGTGATCTTGTCACCAATCAAACCATTACCGTCACCACGGGCGCTACCCCGCGAGGCTACTAGTATGCAGTACGCAGGATACAACAAAGGTCTTGCCGCGCTCACCACTATGGTGATTGTGCTCGTCATCCTCATTGTGCTCATCGCAAGCTATGGGCTCATCACGTCGAGCGCCGCGCGGCAATTTTCCAATGTGTACCAGTCGGCGCGCGCATACTATGTGTCCGAAGCGGGTACAGAAGATGGTATCGCACGATACTTGCGCTCGGGGGGCACGGTCTCGGGTAATTGGACGGTAGCTGGTTTAGTATCGGGGACAACGGATGTTGTCGCCCCTACACCAACCGACAATAATCTCAGAAGTACGAGTAATGTTGGTGGGCGTAAGCGCGCTATAAAGGTAACGCTACAACTCAATCCTATCTACACCTACGCGGGTTTTATCGGAGACGGTGGCCTTTGGATGTCTGACTCGACCGATATTAAATGTGTGAGTGGTTCGGGTTGTAAGGGTGAAGATGAGGCGGGTGATGCGGGTACAGTCTGGGTCAATGGTCCTGTGTGGGCAAATGGATCTGATGGTGGCGGAAAGCTGGGTAAAAGTGCCAGTGATGCGCGCGTGGTAGGGCATGTATATACAACAGGCAAAGTTGATATACGTCCGTCAGAGAGAAAAGAGCCTGACCCGACTATCGGCCCGCCTTATAATTTTGTGTGTCTTGGTGTTGGTATTACTGATCCCACATGCACCATAAAGGCTACAGCAATTGCGCAAAGAGTGCGGATTCATGAAGGAGGTAAAAACTCAAAACGGTACGCGTTTCGTCTCGCGTATCATGGGAGCGCTGATAAGTTGCCCACGGTGAAGTCATACCCCGTGCGTGAAGTGGGTAGTACGGGAGTTTGGGATACACCACAAAGAATTTTGCTCGAGAAAGATACTGGTATCGGTGCGAATGACGAACGGCTTTTTGCAAAATATAAAATTGACACTGATCATGATGGTTTAACAAATAGTCCGGGTGAAGTACTTGCGGCCGATACGCCCGAGTGGGTCTATTTTAATATTCCCGGCACGAGCGGCCTACAATCTGTTGATGATGATAAAAGCATCTATATTGTGTTGCAGGCGGAGGCATCTGGCGGCGATGCAAATAGTTATTATAAAGTTTATTACGATGAGAGTGCGACGCCGTGTAAGAACGATGTTTGCGGTCTTGTTCACACGGGCGGGTCCGGGCAATATATTACTTCCGGCGTTTTTTGCTCAACTACGGCGAGTACGCCCTTTACCTGCAATGCAAGTTTGACCAACGGTGCAGCGACCATTCTTGACGATGTGTCTGGTTTCAATAATAACCGTGCTGATTTCCATTTTCGCTTCTATTCACAAGGTACCGCAGAGGATAATTATGAAAACTCACTGCAAGTCTTTGGAGAGCTCCACGCTGACGAGGCGATTGGTGCAAGCGTGATAGGCGAGGGATCATCAGCAAACAAAGATATTGCGTTTGTGGGCAGACGCTTTGTTTCCGCCTTTTGGAAAGATCGTCAAGCACATGCGCGACTGTGGGGGTATAGTTTTGTCCAACAGCTTGATAATTGTGACTTGGGTGGTAACGGTACCGAGACGGTGGGTGATGATATTGAATCGCGTCGAGGGTGGCGGCCATTTTGTGATTCGCAGGTACGCGAGGTGCGAAAAACAACAAATGGGACTAATTTTAGCAAGGTAAATTATGGCGTTTCTGAGCGCAGATATTCAGTAAATTCCGCACTCTATCCGGTCAATACGGACGTTGCCACGCGCTTTTACTGCAATCCCTATAAAAATGCCGGCAACGTAACACACGGCGGTACAGCGCTATCATGTACACAGGATTCACCATTTAATACTTATACACCCTACGAATTCAATACCATGGCGCAAGCGAGTGGGCGAGGATGTTATGTAGGATGCGGGAGTGGCGAGAATACCAGTTGCGGGTCGGATGTATATAAGACGCACTATATTTACGACACTTCTAGCGGTGTGCCTGACGAGGCAGCGTACGGCAAATATCCATATAACTTTTGCAAATATGCGGGCGGTACGCAAGATTTAGCATATGTCGACGAGGCGGCACTTAAAACTATACTTACTACTCCAGCGCCCACCGGTTATGATATTGATTCGGCAGTGCAAGACTTGTATCTTCCCAAAGCTCCTCCACAAAAAGGTCCATGGCCGATCTCCGAATCAAAAATCAATGGGTGGGTAAGTTCGTCATTAGGATTCGATTTAAATAACTGCCTCTCTGGCCCGCATATTATCACTGCATCGCAGTCATGGCCTCCGCTAGGACAGGCAGGTGCACCAACCTGCATAAATGGTGACCTTGTCGTACGCAACGGGGCAAAACTTACTCTCAACAGCGGTGCCCATGTGTACGTCAAGGGTAATCTGCACTTGATAAAAGACCCAGGCAAGCAAGGCGGCAAGATCGAGATGAACAATAGTAGTGGTGCATCAGGATGGTCTGCAAACACTGCAGGGATTGTGATTGTCGATGGGTTTGTAGACACCGAAAATGATACTCAGCTTTTAGGTGGCAACAAAGCACAAGATGAGTATATGCTGGTTATCTCGCGCTCAACCAATAAAGGCGATTATGATCCCATTAACTACCAGAATCCGGCTGATCTGACTTCGGAAAACGACAAGGCGGCGATTTATAGTTTGAGCCGTCAAGACGGAGGGGCAACGGTATCGTTTTATGCTCCCAATGGTTCCGTAGTGCTTGGGCGAGATTCTAGCAATCCCAATGCTATGCAGGTCGCGGCCTACAAGGTGGTGATGCGCCGAGGCACGCAAATCACCTATGATTACGGCATACTTGATATGATATTCCCCGGCGGGCCCACCAGTGCGTCAGGGGTCAGTGATTATGATGAAATTTAACCTTAAGAGCGGTTATTCATTGGTAGAATTATCGATTGTTTTCGTTATTTTTAGTTTTCTGGTTGCTATAGGGGTCATTTCTTTTCGGAATTACCTAAACCAGCAGGGCATGAATACTGCCACAGAGCATATTGTTGCTCTTTTAAATCGTGCCCGAAGTTATACCCTCGGTTCTTTTGACGATTCCGGCGGTACCGAAAGAAATTATGGCGTGCATATTGATGTTGCCAATGACACATTGACGTTGTTTTTTAGTACTAAAACGTGTGCTCCTTTTGACCAAGGTCCACCTGGCAATGCTGTCATTCAGCCCGAGCGTATCATCCAAAGTATTGATATTTCTTCGATAAATATTTCCGCAGGGTCAGATATTATATTTCAGAGGATTTCGGGAGATGCCAAAGCTGCAAATAGCGGCTGTGTCGCTCTGGGGGGCGGCACCATTACCCTACAGTCGCGCAGCGGCGGCGGATCAAAAACTATCCATATATCAGATACAGGCGTTATCTCGATAGAGTAGCATTGTGCAGCAGAGCGCTATTCTATAGCGCTATCTGTTTCCTGAAGTTTCGAGAACCATTATACTGAAAGATATGCGTCGATCGCACGGTTTTACGCTCATTGAGATTTTGGTTGGCATTGCTATTTTTGGTACGGCAACGGTTGGTTTTTTTGTGGCGGCGGCTGTGTCATATCGCGTGGTAGATAGAGCTGGAGAGAAGGTGCAGGTAGCTTTTTTGCTCGAAGAGGGGGCGGAGGCGATACGGTATCTGCGAGATATTCAATTTACCGACAATATACGCAATCAGCCAATTTTATACGATCAATGTTTGAGGTTTAATGATGCCACGAAGTCTTTTATCACTACTCAACCTGGAAATGTGCTGTTGATGCATTTAGATGAAAGTGTGGGAGCTACATCGTTTGCAAATTCATCACCAAACTCTTCCGCCGGGAGTTGCTCAATTGGTACCTGTCCTACTGTTGGGGGAGCGGGGGCGGTCACACCAAATCTTGGCAATGCACTTACTTTTGCTGCAGTAAATCTTATTAGTGTGCCATACACGTCGAATCTTGATTTTACGACAGCACTGACAGCTAGTGCGTGGGTGAAGACAGCGCAAAATTCATCAGCATTCGACATCGCGCTCTTTAAGGTAAATAATTTTTATTTTGGATATAAAAATCTCAAGCCAACAGTCACTCTTACGGGTGTCGGCAATGAAATCCAGTCTACTTCGCTCACCACGATACCGATAAATACTTGGACGCATATTGCTTTTTCTTATGACAAAGCTGCAAATACAGTGCGGTTTTATATCAATGGAGATCCGTTGGCACCAATTTCTGTTGGTGGCTCTTTAACCACCCAGATTAATCAAGGTTTTTATCTTGGAAGCTTTACATTTGCAGGAGGGCTCGACGAGGTTAGTCTTTACAATCAGGTGCTGAGTGATCGGGCTATTAAATCTCTCGCTACCAATAATACCCCTCCGTGTGATGTAGGGCTTGATAATTTTGTTCGCACGGTGCGGTTTCAGAATGTGTGTAGGGAGGATATAAATAGTGCGAGCTTTGCAAAGGATGACATTATCGGTACCACCGAGGTGGTAAACGCGGGAGGGGTATGCACGGGTACGGGAGGTGCGACCGGGTATGTCGATGCTCAATCAAAATATGCGCGTATCGATGTTTTGTGGGGAGCAAAAAATGAACTCAAAGAATCAGTAGAAATGTATGTTACGAATCTTTTTAACACCCCATAACGCTTGTATGACGAAACATATGTCCAAAAGACAGGCTGGCGTAACTCTTGTAGAGTTGTTGCTCTACATTGCTATCCTCGCAGGCGTGCTTGTGGTGGCGACAAACGGTATCGTGCAGATGGGCAAGGTGTACGCCATCGCGAGAAATGAGCGTCGTGTCGCCGGCGTTGCCCAAGCAGCTCTTGAAAGAATCATAAAAGAAATTCGTCTTGCCTGCGACGTCGCTGTCATCGCAGGTTCCCCACAATCTTTGCAGCTGACTACGTATCAGGCCTTTAGTCCCGGCATGCTTACCCCTGACTGTTCGACAAATTTTGCTCAAAAAGTAGAAAAAAACGTCACCCTTTCATCAGGGCGTATCATGCTTGATTCCCAGTATCTTTCACCCGCCGCCAGTGTTGTCACGATCAATTCTTTGCAGTTTCAAGATGTTAGCGATATTGATAGTTTTTCAAAGGCAGTCAGAATATTTTTACAAGTGACTGCTGGGTCGGGTCAGCAGCAAGTATCACATGCATATTATGCGACAGCAATTTTACGTAATAGCTACTAAAAAATTTTTGAAAGAAAGTGGGGCGATAGCTCTCTTTCCTATTCTTTTATTGCTATTTATCTCCCTCCTTATTTTGGGCAGTTTTAGCGCGCTCGGTGTATCAGTACTATTCGATGCGCGCGAACTCATCAGGAGCAAAAAGGCACTTGTATCTGCCGAATCGAGTGCAGAGGATATGGTTTACCGCACGCTCCAGGGTACACTCAATTACACTAATTTGGCAAACCAAAAAAAGAATTCATTATCTATGAACGGTGGAGATGCATCAACCGAACTTACTGTGGATGGATGGACAGCGCAGGCTCTCGATGACTATCCGAAGCTATTTGAGATGGAGAGTGTGGGGAGTATACAGTTTCGACATCGGAAAACAAATCTACATTTTGCGATACCAGACAAAAGGCTTGCTATCGGGGTGCCGGGCGCAATTCAGTCAGGATACCTCGGAGTATTTTTCCAAGGCCAAAAACCGCAAGTCATAGGATCGGCAGGATATGCGCAGGGAAATATTTTTTCAAATGGCAGTGTATTTGCCAACACCGGCCGGCCGCTTGTAAATGGTAGCGTGGAAGTTGCGCGACACATCGGCGATGTTGCCAGACAACAGCACAATGAATCTATCACAGCAGCACAAGTGACGTCATGCGGCGCATCATGCGCATTTACCATCTATAAAGATCCAAATCGTATAGCAGCTCAGTCATTTATAGCGGATACTACAGCACCCATCAGAGAAGTGGGAATATGGATGAAGAAAAACGGCAGTCCAAATAATATAGTTGTAAACGTTGTCAAAAATAGAAGGGTTAAAAATGCTGCTGGGTATCCTGCATGTACGTCAGCAGATGAGGTGGCTGGTGTTTGCATGGATCTACCGGGTTCTGCGAGCGGAGATGTGATAGTGAGCGATACTATTACAAACGCAGAGGTGAGCTCGGCATATTCGTTTGTCTCAGCAGTTTTCCCCACGCCGGCTCCTGTGATTATGAACAATAAATATTGGATTATCATTGAAACAGGTTGCAGTAGCAATGGATGTTTGAGCGGCGTGACTAATTGGTACGGTATAGCAGGTCTAGATGATAATTATGAATATGGCACCAACACGAGCTATTTTTGTGATACATGTCCTCCGGGCGATAGGGCGACGTTGTATTTATATACGGGTACGGATGGTAGTAGTAGCTACAAGGCACCCCCGTATCCGCTAGGAGCTAGCAACAAACCTCAGAAGGATATGGCATTCAAGGTTTTCCTCGGGGAAGCTGAGACCAGTATTCGTTCAACTGCAGTGAATGATTCGACAACAGCAGCAGAAGGATCGGTTTTAGCAAAAAGTGATGGACTTGAGATTATAGGAAATGCAGTTGCAGAGCGCTTGTATGCTATTAATGTTGGGGGCTTCGCTTATTTCAAAGATCTTTACCCTACAAATCCCGGCTCCGGGCTTTCAAATGAATCAAAAAATGAAGTAAAAGCTGGTGGTGATTATGATAATTCAGGTATATTCGTAGCGACAGGGCATGGAGATTTAACAGATCCTGACATTCATCCAGATCTACCTTTCTATTTACCAGGACAGACATGTCCTGGTACAGAAAAAACATATGACAACAACGGGACCGATACAAGTTGCAAGATATATCGATATACTGCCGATTCTGTAAAGCATTGCTATAAGAGATATTGTTCATGTACCAATGGCACAGTACAAAATGGTCGTTTTTGTAGGGATGTTGATAATCTTTCGGTAACCAAACAAATCCCGCTACCAGTTGAATCGTTTGGTAATTACGATAATACAATTGCTATGCATTTTATTAAGCTAGAGCAGTTTCGCAAAGAAGCGCTCAGTATGGGCACCTTGGTGGTGGGCGACTCGGCGACCACTCTCTATACACTCACGGGAGTGGCAAAAAGTATTCCCACTACGCAAAAAACTTTAACCATTACAAGTCCCGTAGGAACGCGCAGAGAGGGTACGATGCCGGGTGTATTAAAAAAAGATATGTTGAGCGTTACGCCAGCTTTAACCGAAGATATTAAATTTGACTACGGGGTGATTGACGGTAATGTCAAACTTACTAGGCATGCTCGTCTGAAGCTCACGGGTCTTAAAAACAATGTATGCCCGTTCGATAACAGTACCAAGCCTTGTTATGTAGCGTGGATCAAGGGAAAGCTCGAGATGGATGAATCGTCCGAGGTAACTATTGAGCCACCTGCAGGCGAAAATCCTGCTACGTATGCTGCAAGTTTCTATTTGCTTGTTGATGACAACATTCTAATGATTCAATCGGCAAAGATCTACAGTCTTGGATCTTCAGATGCAAATGCAGCAGTGCTCGTTTCCTATAGCGGCAATACCAATGACCCATATGCCATGAAGCTCAATAGTTCTTCGGGAGGTGCGGGCTCGGTTTTCTTTGCATTTCGTGGTGTCGTTGCTGTTAACCAGGCTTTTGAGGCAAAAGCCATCGTGGCGCAGGGTATTCGCCTCGATGGTGATAGTGTAGTTGTTAAATTTGATGAAGGTTTGAAGTTTCCTAATGGGCATAGGGGAGGCAAGGCAGTCACAGGGGCGGATATCTCGGGATATTTTGAAAAATAGTGTTTCTCTCCCAAGTAGTTCATAGTACAATAAAGGCAATGAAGCCGTTTTCATTTCCGGCCATTGGCGTTGATATATCAGACGAGTCCTTTAAATATATGCGGTTCGGGCTCGAGGAGGGGCGTCGTACGATCGCGTTTTTTGGCGATCATGATTTACCCACAGGATTGATAGAAGCAGGCGAGATAAAAGATATAGGAGGTGTGGCAAAAGTAATCAAAGAAGTATTACACCCGTATCACACTCATACCCCGTACCTTGTTTGTTCGCTACCCGAAGAAAAAGGTTTTTTGCGTCTTGTGCGTATGCAAAAGATTCCCCACGCAGAGGTACGTCAAGCGCTCGAGTTTCAGCTCGAAGAGCACATTCCTTATCCACCGGGTGATTTGTATTTTGACTATCAAATATTGCCACAGGCAAATTCTACTAAGGGCGACATGCAGGTGATTGTGACGGCATATCCAAAGACGCTCATTGATTCGTATATACAGGTAGTAGAGGTCGCAGGATTTATCCCTGTGGTCTTTGAGCTCGAGTCGCAGGCGGTTGCGCGTGCGGTCTCGCCACGTGGGAGCGCAGAGGCGGTGTTGGTAGGTGATATCGGCCGTACACGCACGACATTTTCTATTGTGTATCACGGCAATACACTCTTTACCTCAACGGTTAAGATGGGCGGACGTGACCTTGATGCTACACTTCGCGATTCGCTTCATATCACCGAGGAGCAAGCGCGTGAGATCAAGATTGGCCGCGGTATTGATTTTTCATCTGAGGAAATTATCAAATCAATGTCGCCTGCACTTGCCGTGCTCAAGGCAGAGGCAGAGCGCCAGATTCGTTTTTGGGAACGCAGGCGTGAGGAAGGTGAGCCCGCCATCACTACTGCATATCTTTGTGGAGGTGACGCACACCTCAAGGGATTGCCCGAGTTTCTCTCACGCGATCTTGGGGTAGCAGTAGGGCGTGCAAAGATTTGGGAGAATCTTTTTGATTTGAATCATTATGTCCCCCCTATGCGCGCACATACGACCATGCGATACGCGACTGCGTTTGGTCTTGCGATGCGCGGTGATGATGATTTGTTTTCCGATATACATGTATAGGTATGAATCTTCTTCCTCCGCATTATAAAAAAGAATTGAGACTCGAGGCATGGCGACGGTTTTCGGTGTTTTTTGGTATTTATATGTCAGTGATTGGGGTTGCCGCGGTAGCACTTCTTTTGCCATCCTATTTTTTCTTGCAGTTTCAAATTGATGGGCTTAAGGCGTTTGAAGAGACATTGCGGCGCGCGCCTGAATATAAAAATATGGAAGAAGGTAAAAGGACGGTGGCGCGCATCAGCAGGCTTCTTGCTACTACCAATCATTTTTTACAAAGCGAGAGAGAAGCGACGCCGCTCATCGAAGATATTGTCTCGCGTATGCCCGCCTCAGTAACGCTGTCTGATTTCTCGTATACACATCAGGAGGGCGCCGTCTCAACACTTAAATTATCCGGCATTGCAGGACACCGCGATGACTTAACGCGGTTTGCTGAAACTTTGCAAAAAAGCCCCTATGTCAAAGAAAAAGTGACAGTACCCGAATCAAGCTATTTACGGGAGCTTAATACTTCTTTTACATTGTCATTGGTTATAGGACCTGCAAGTCAATGAGTCAATTTCGTAAACATTTTTTTATAACACTCGGCATCGCTGTGTTTGCGGTTAGTATATTTTTTGGTACTTTTTTCTATCTTTTTTTCGGGATCATCGCGCCGCTCTCAATAGAGTTTCGTCAGGTGCAGGAAAATATTGAAACTATCGAGGAGAGTACAAAGGATTTTAGAGGTCGTATTTCGCCCGCGCTCACACGAGAGGAATCTGACATAATAAAGATAGAGAAATCCTTTTTTGTATACTCACCTGATACAGCCAAAGAGTTTATTATTTTCCTCGAAACCGCCGCTCGACGCAATAACCTTACTGGCGAGATAAATACCTTGCCGCAAGCCAATAATGCAACGGCATCAGTGACAGTCTCCGGAAATTTTGATGATGCAATTATCTTTTTGCGTGAGATCGAAAATGGTCCGCTCCTTCTTGCGATTGATGGTATCTCGTTGCGCGCAGCTGGTGACAAGATATCTCTTTCTTTACAGATTCGATTGCCTACACCACCCCAAAATTCATAATATTCAACTATGGCGATTAATTGGAACATGGATGTTGGATCACTCAGTACTCTTTTTAAAAAGAAAAAGAGTTCTGTTCGGGCGTCTGACGCACTCATCCCTGCGACCAAAAAAGTATGGCGATTCTCTGTCATGTTTCTTGGTATTTTTGCAATACTGATTGTTTCTTACGATGCTTATATTTTTTGGGAATATGTGTATAACCAGCAGGATGTTGATATTGGCGAACAAGGTAATGTAAAAGGTATTGATCGACCCTTGTTTGATGGAGTGGTTAGAATGCTCGATGAGCGCACAGTAAAATTTGAGCGCGCAAAATCTATCGAACCCATCAGAAATCCTTTCGCAAGATAAATTGTGCCTCCGGTAGGAATCGAACCTACATCAAGGGCTTAGAAGTCCCCCGTTCTATCCATTGAACTACAGAGGCCTTTTCCTATCCTAAAGCGCTCTCAACTTTTTGTATACCTCGTATACTTTGCGCGCGCCATTGATCGCGCGATGCGGCATAGGTTCTTTCTCAATGCCGAGACGCTTGCAAGCGTAGGTGAGTTTGAGCGTAAAGTCTGACTCATGACGCAATTTTTCGTACGCGATACCCGCCACATCAAGACTATGGTAATCAAGGGGATTTTTGATCCCTTCGCGTCGGTAGGTCTCTGCCAAAAAAGTCCAATCAAAGGGCGTATTCCACGCGGCAAAGAGCGCGCCGCGCGCGAGCGCATTGTACTGTTCGAGCGCTTCGCGGATTGAGATAGCATCTTTCCAAAGTTCATCGCGATACCCTAAAAATACGAGTGATTCGGGGTCGGCGCTCTCAGGTCGCTCCATGCGTACTTTTTTATCCATCTCGGCTACTACTTCGAGTGTTTCGGCATCTGCCACTACCACGCCAAACTCTACGATCTCATGGCGTAGCGGATCAAGGCCGGACATTTCAAAGTCAGTAAATGCTATTTTTGACGGGGTCATATGCCAAGGATAAGTTTGATGATAAACTCGCTCACGACACCCACGACGCCCGAGAAAAAGAAGATAAAGATGAGCAGCAGCACAAAGCCATATTGTTCCATGAGTGCTGCGTATCGGTGCCAGTAGTAGGGGAAGAAGCTAAAGAGCACCTTGGAGCCGTCGAGCGGAGGGATGGGGACCATATTGAACACTGCAAGGATGACATTGACCATCATGATCATAAAGCAGATCTGCAAAAATGCTGCCGGCAAGAGTGCTCCGCCAAAGCGCACCATGAGCCCAAATATAAGCGCGAGCGATATGTTTGAGAGAGGGCCTGCGGCTCCCACAATCGCCGAGCCCCAGCGTTGGTTACGGAGATTATAGGGGTTGTAGGGTACGGGTCGCGCCCAGCCAATCAAAAACGGACTACCAGTCACTACCAATAGGAGTGGCAGGGCAACCGAACCGATGGGGTCGAGGTGCGGCAGGGGGTTGAGTGTGAGGCGGCCTGCGTATTGTGCCGTCTTGTCACCCTGCGCGTAGGCAGCAACACCATGAGAAACTTCATGGATGACGACCGACATGACGAGGATGATCACCTGAAAGAGTATATCTATTGCGTCCATAGTGAGAATATGATATACATAGTATGTTTTCTGATGATTTATGGCAACTAAAACTTGTACAATCTGTGGCAAAGGATCAATGATGGGCGGCAAGCGCAAGCTTCTTCGTGGTCACTACAATCCTGTAAAATGGGAGCGCAAGCACCCAAACCTCCAATGGCTTCGTGTGGGTAACAAGCCTCGTGCTTTGGCGTGCACATCGTGCATCCGTAAGGTCAAAAGCGCATAATTTTGATACAATAAAATCTCGGAGTATGGGGTAGTGGTAGCCCGCGTCCATGGGGTGGATGCAGCCTCAGTTCGATTCTGAGTACTCCGACATGACCCCGCATGCATGTGGGCTTAAAATGCTGGGAGCATTTTAAGCACGAGCTATCCTTGTGATAACAAGGATTCTAAATAGCGAGTGTACTTATTAGACAAGGGTTCAATTCGACTCAACCATGAAAAAGAAACTTTGGTTTCGCGCAAAAGATTATGGGTGGGGTTGGCAGCCGTGCACATGGCAAGGTTGGCTGGTGATTGTGGCATACATTGCAGGTATGTTTTTTATCGCATCTCGCATTGATGCTGATGCCAAGGCCGCGAGCGATGTGCTCACAAGTTTTATACCGCAGTCGATTATTTTAACTGCACTCGTGATTTGGATATCGGCGAAATATGGCGAACACCCCGAGTGGCGTTGGGCAGGCAAGCGCGTATCTCCACGCGCGGTGCTTTTTAAGTCAGTGATTTTGGTAGCAGCGCTTGTGGTTTTTACAATCATCTTGATGTGGGCGCTCAGTTCATCTGGACTGGTAGTCTTTAAATAAGTTTTCTGAGAGTTGCTCAAACATAAGAAGTAGGGCATAGTATCTACGGAAAAGGAGGGTCAATGAGTGCAATTCAAAAGCCATTTGACCTCAGGCCGGAGGACATCCGGTACATGACAGTCGGCGACAATACACGCATTCGCGCATGGGTCAAGCTTACTCGTGACGGATGTGCATCTGAGGCAACGTCTGAAACGTACGAACCGCGGACCGCCGTCAATGCGGCACTCGAAAAGGCCCTTGAGCGCTGGTTCGATGAGCGGATCGTTTTGCGGTACCAGAGTGTATCGCAAAATGGTAAGGATGCTCATGCCCAGACAGCTGTGTACGCATGTGGGCAGTTTGCTCGGGGAAGCGCTGAACACCGCGATCTCGTCAAAGCAGTTGCCCTGAGCTTTGTCGCTGCCATCAACGCGATCGCCTAACAACCGCCTAGAGCACCCCTCTAGGCGATTTTCTTTTTTATTTATTCTCAATATGTTTTAATAGGGGCATGGATAAGATATTTTTGAGACGGCAGATGGTTTCGTTGATTTTTCTTCTTTTGCCGGGGATAACATATTTAATCTTTTACTTTTTTGAAGATTTTTTGTTTTCTCACATCATAACTTTCGTGCTTTTTTTTGTTTTTCACTATCTAAATTTCGTATTCAGCTTTGTCGCGCTTGCGCGTTTTGCTGCGGATTATAGAGATGAGTCAGGTTTTTTTCATCTAGCTCCACTCGCGATATTTATTCTATTGGCAGCCGGCGCTGTGCTTTGGACGGGGTACTGGGCGTTTATGATGTCAGATTTTTTATTCTTTTCTAACGGGTTTCACTAGATTTTTTTGGAGATAGATATTTGTTGACGTTTTATAAAAAACGGTTTACTTTTGCTTTGGAAGTTCGTTTCAATTTCTCACTAACAGAGAAGGAGATGAATGATGTACTCAATGAAAAGTGGCCTCATTGGCATGGTGGCGATTTTCGTCGCCGTTCTGTTCTTTACAACTGCTAGTGCGTATCAGACTATTGCGCATCGCTACATCACCTGCAAGGCGCTCGAGGGTTTACGAGACCCTCTACCCGAAGCTCATGCGGAGTTTCGTCAGTACGCCCGGTGCGACGACTGCACAATCTTCAAGGGTGTTGACTGCCTAGGGCTCACCATCGAGCCACCGATGACTTCTCAGGCACTGATTCATGTTAATCGTGATGTTGAGTGGGGCAAGGCCAATTTCTGCCTAGGGCTTGATGGACCAATTTACCAACCACCAGGCCAAATCGTGATGCAGGAAAATAGTGTTGACTACACAGTAGATTACGAAGGTGACGATCTGGTGACTGGCTCCTCGGCTGAAGATGCCACCAATGTGACCGATCCGCGAAGCGGTCTCCGTAACCCAGCATTGGCAAGTCATTTCTGGGATCCAGATATACGCTTCTCAGCCGTTCCTGGAGATTTTGATGGAGGGTTAGCCGTTTCAGTTAGAGCTATATGTGCAGGCGCGAGGACAAGAGATTGTCGTGTTCGACAATCCTCGTACCATCGAGCTCAAGGGTTTTGGGCGACCGCTATTTCGCTTTACGACGAGGGCAAGATCCAAGAAGCGTACTATACGCTCGGTCGCGTCGCTCACTTGCTTGAAGATCTGACGGTGCCAGCACATGTTCATGGCGATAATCACAACGGGCATTTCTTGTCTAAGCCATTTCTCCACACTTGTTGTGGCGGAAAGCGTCACGGCGACTCTCGTCCAGATACAGTCGAAACCTACACAGCAGACAAGGCAGTGCTTCAGCGAATGGATGACAAGAAGGTTCGTCCGTACAAAGATGAGAAGCTCTTGAGTGATGACGTTTGGGATTCACTCGATGCCCATCAAAAGGGGAGGCTCTTCAAGCTCTTCTGGTTCACCGCCCAAAAGACCCAATACTGGGCGAGCAACGGCGATCAAAATCCGGACGGGCCTGATCCGAGTGAGGTGCAATGTAGCGAAGACATCCCAGATACCTCAACTATCTGTGACGAATACGCATTCGGTACGCTCGGCAAGCCAAACATCTACTTTGACAAGGATGGCAACACGGGGTTTCTCCCGCTCGATCTTTGGTCGGCGAACAACTCGCCACTCACTCTCCCATGTGAAATCAATCAATCAACTCCGCGTAAGCAAAAGCTGATGGCAAAAGCTCTTTTGGGGCATAGTCTTTCAGCCGTCTCCGGTCTCTACCGCCTATTCTGGGATCAGACGCATGATGCGGATGGCGATGGGTATGGTGTAGTCACTGACTGTGACGATGCAAACCCTCTTCGGTTTCCGGGTAATGCCGAGGTTTGCTCGGACTCGCTCGACAACAACTGCGACGGCGAGGCCAACGAAAACTGCCCATCGTTTACCATTACTCACAATCCGCGCTCTGATCCACACCCGCATTTCTTTGCCGATATGAAGCTCGGCAGTGCTCCAACCTCGTCGCCGACTACAATTTCTATCCAAGGGCTCAACGGATACTCAGGGGATGTGACATTGGAGATTGAAAGTATTTTTCATGACAATCTCCCCATCAATCCTGACGGTACCTATGGAGACGGCTCGCCCGACGAGCTGTTCACAGATGAGCCAATATCTGTGATCACCCCAAACTTCGACGGCGTGAACAGAATAACGAGAGTGGTACACACGGGAGGAAGTACCATTTTCCGCTTCAACAAATACCTTATTGGCCCAGGGCGGTATATCCTCAAGTTCAAGGCCACCGCCGTTGATGTGGTGGTCAATCACGAGATACTTCTCGTAGCAGGTTCAGGCACTCCAGGATACGGAGAGCTGTAACCACCACCGCCTAGAGTACCCCTCTAGGCGATTTTTCTTTTTCAGTTATCAGTAATATGTTTTAATGAATATATGGATAATATCTTTTTGAGGCGGCAAATTATTTCGGTATTTTTTCTGATATTTCCTGGAATTGTACAATTGTTTTCCTATCCCTTTCGTGAATTTTTAGTCTCAGACCTTGTGGGTGTAAATATTCTTATTGCACTTGGGTTCCTTAGTTTTCTTTCCAGTCTTATCGCTCTTAAGCGTTTTATAACAGACTATAGAAGAGAATTAGGTTTTTCCCGCTCGATCTTTGCAATATTTATTGTGTTGGCTGTTGGCGGTGTGTATTGGACGGGATCTCAATTTCTTGCGTATTCAGGGCTTGTATTCTTCTTCGCTGCTTGGCTTTTCGGCTCATCAGGGTTTTAAATAAAAAATTCGCCTGGCTCATGTCGAGCAGGCGGGGTGGTGGTCACGAGGTGGCGCGGAAGGCGGCGCAGATCGCGTCTCTGTCGGCGAAATCGCGCTCTTCCCAGTCAAAGTGGACGCGCTCGGCGAGCAGGACATTGCAGGTGAACATGAAGCCATAGTCGCTTGCCCAGACGGTATTGCCTCTGACGCGAAGCGTGAATGAGGTGGTGGGGATCCCTCCGATTCGGACGAAGGTGAGCGCACCATCTTCATCCGGTTCTTCACGCAGGGTATGCCCGCCGTAGGCGCCCTCGTGAGTTGCTGCCGCACGTAGCAGCGCCTTGAGTCCTTCCTCATTCTTCCCACGCGCCGTGATGATATTCATGCGCATAAAGTGCCGCTCCTTTCACCTGGAGCGTAGCAGAAAGCGCTAGTTACATTCAACCATGTCTGCCTTGCGAGTAGTGTGTTCAGGGTGTAAAGTATACTTAACATGTCGAAAGAGGTACTGAAAAATCGTGTGTATGATCTGCGTACGTCAGCCGAGGTGACCCAAGAAGAATTGGGTGATGCGGTAGGCGTGACGCGGCAAACCATCATCGCCATCGAGCGGGGCAACTATACGCCCTCGGTGACGTTGGCGCTTAAGCTCGCGCGGTTTTTCAAAAAATCAGTAGAAGATATTTTTAAATTATGAAAGAGATCATCATAGGTATTGTTGTTTTTGTACTCCTTGTAGCGGTCGTCAATCCGTTTGAGATTTGGATGCCCGATATGTTTGCTATGACGCTCGTAGGTTTACTTGCTGCAGCCAGCGCGCTCTTTGCAGTATTTGTACTCTCCGAGCGCGGGGGAGACGAGCGTGATGCGTTTCATCGTATGCTGGCTGACCGCTATGCGTTTTTGGCTGGTGCGGGTGTATTGGTAATCGGTATTGTTATTGAGAGTTTTCGACATTCGCTCGATATGTGGTTGCCGCTCGCGCTCGGTGCGATGGTGCTCGTAAAGATCATAGGCCTCCTGTATGGCAGGCGACATTATTAACAGCAATATGTAAAGTATACTTTACATATAAAATGAAAGCAGTATTATTAAAAGATATGATGCACTCAACTAATATTTCACGCGGCACCGCTCTTCCTGCTGTGCTTATTGTCATCGCAGCCCTTCTTGTGGTGGGAGGCGGTTATTATTATTTTGCTGGTAGCACGCTTGAGCAAATGCAATGTCCAGCCGATGCGAAGCTTTGCCCTGACGGCTCATCGATAGGCCGCTCGGGACCTAATTGCGAATTTGCCGCATGTCCAGATGATGGCGCTATGAAAAAAGACGATGCCATGATGAAGGACGACGAGGCTATGATGAAAGATGATGGCGCCATGATGGAGAAAAAGGATGATGCCATGATGCAAGAGGGCGATTCTATGATGCTTCAATTTTCAGGTACGGTTCTTGCTGGATCAAAAGCGCCGCTCCTTGACTTCAACAAAGCTGATTATGACAAGGCGCTCGCGTCCGATAAGCTCGTGGTACTTTATTTTTATGCTGACTGGTGTCCTCTTTGTCGCGCTGAATTTCCAAAAATGCAGCAGGCATTTCATGAGCTCTCGACAGATAAAGTGGTTGGATTTCGGGTGAATTATAAAGATAGTTTTACTGATGCTGATGAGACAGCTCTTGCACGACAGTTTGGAGTTGGCTACCAGCATACCAAGGTATTTTTGAAGGGAGGCCAGCAAGTCCTCAAAGCCCCCGATTCATGGGAGAAGGCGCGTTATACGAGTGAGATAGGTAAGTTTATCCAATAGCCATGAAACCAAAGCGCGATTGGAATATCTTTTTCTCGGCAGTATTTTTCGTCCTAGGGTTCTCACTCGTCTTCTCACTCTTGGGCGTGCTATTGCAGACGGTACTCTCAAATCTTGCTTACGGTGCGCAAATATGGGCGCAACGTATTGGTGGCGCGGTCGTCATTTTATTTGGGTTGTATCTCACGGGTCTTATCCGCATTCCGTTTCTCGAGCGTGAATACAAACTCAAAGTGCGCGGGCATTTTCGCTCGCACTTTATCACCTCATTTCTTTTTGGCGCGGCGTTTGCCGCGGGCTGGACGCCATGTGTGTCAGCAGCCCTTGGCGCTATCTTGGCGCTCGCGAGCACCAATCCATCGTCAGCTTTTGTGTTGCTCTTTGCCTATACGCTCGGCATTGGCATTCCATTTTTGCTCGTTGGACTCTTTACTACTGAGGCGCAAAATCTTATTGGTCGCGCAGGCAAAAAATTGCTGTACTTCCAGTATATTTTTGGCGCGATTCTTATCGCCATCGGTGTATTGATGTTTGTAGGCAATTTGAGCATGATAGCCAATCTTGAGATTTTGACGGATATTTTGCTCAAGCTCGGTGTGGGCACCAGTGCGGGTGATGGCATCATGTCGCTCAACCTTGTCACGTTTGGTGTAGCGCTCTTCGCGGGGTTCGCGTCATTTTTGAGTCCGTGCATATTGCCTATCGTGCCAGGTTTTCTCACGTATCTGGCATCAACTGCGGCAAAAGAAAACGAGACGCATGGATAATACTACGCGCACGATAGCGCTCGTCGGAGTGCTGATACTCATTGGTGGCGGTATTTACTATTTTGAATCACAAAAAGTGATACCCAATGCCGCGCTATCAGAAAATTCTGGCGTAGATATCGCACCTCGCGTCGTAGATGCAAATATGCCACCACCAGAGCCAGGCGAGGGCAAACAGGTAGCTACACCACCGCGTATCAAAAAATCGGAGACGTATCCTCTTGCCAAAGAAATAGTCGCGCCGAGTGGGTTTATAAATACCAAGCCACTTAAAATCCAAGACCTTATCGGCAAAAAAGTTATCTTGGTAGATTTTTGGACTTTTTCGTGTATCAATTGCCAGCGCACGCAGCCGTATCTCAACGCGTGGTACGACAAGTATCGTGATCAAGGACTTGAAATTGTAGGCGTACACACGCCCGAGTTTGGTTTTGAAAAAGTATTGGCAAATGTTGAGGAAGCATCTCGTGATGCCAAGATCAAATATCCAGTCGTACTCGACAATGACTATGCGACATGGAACGCGTATAAAAATCGCTTTTGGCCGCGCAAATATTTGATCGATATCGATGGCTATATCATCTACGATCACATCGGTGAGGGCGCTTATACTGAGACTGAAAAAAAGATCCAAGAAGCGCTTCGCGAGCGTATGGCGGTTTTGGCAGAGCGGGGCAGCATCGCGGGTGGAGTGGTGAATCCTGACGCTGAGAGTCCCAGCTTTGGCAAGCCCATTAGCCGCGAGACGTATTTTGGTGCGTGGCGCAATAGTAACTTTGGCAATGGCACGTCAGGCACGGAGGGCGAGAAAAACTACACGCTACCTGACGCAAAAAATATCGAGAGTGACAAATTTTATTTGGGTGGCGCATGGCAGGTGACGCGTGAATATGCAAAAAATACCGGCACAGGTGCGCGCCTTGTCTTTAGGTTTAGTGCTAAAGACGTACATATGGTAGTGGGCGCGCCCGAGGGTGCCACCATACGCGTGCTCCAGGACGGCAAACCGGTCAGCAGTGATGACGTCAAAGACGGTGTGCTCAAGGTGGGGGAGGCACGGCGCTACAATCTCATCAAAAATGACTCATTTGGCGAGCATTTATTGGAGGTATATATAGAAGATGCAGGACTCGAGGCGTTTACCTTCACTTTTGGATAGGTGGTGGAGGCATTGACACTATTTATAAAATAGTGTAGTCTTTGCGCTAGTAACGCACCTTCCAAACTCGTCTCGCAGACAGGCCTTTTTTTGTTTGGTGCGAAACTTCGAACCCGTCACGCTTCAAAACGTGGCACAGAGAAAAAGAGGAACATATGAGAAAGAGGAACTTCTTCGTCTCCGCAGCGCTCGTCGTCGCCATGGCCTTGATGGCCATGATCCTGCCCGCCAGCGCGTTCGCGCAGGCTGCGGCGCCGTTCGACCACCTCAAGTGCTACCGGGTCGCCTTCAAGAAGGGCGAGATCCAGATCTCGCAGCACGCCCTCGACCCGCTCGTCCTGATCCCGTTCCAGGTGCCGCCATTCGCCATCGAGGATGGCTGCCGGCTCCTGCCCGCCAAAGCGCCGCGTCCCGTGATGTTCTGCATCCCCGTCGACAAGAAGCCGAGGCAGGCTCCCGTCGGCACGGACATCAAGAACGACTTCTTCGTGTACAAGATGAAGTGCCCCGAGCAGCCCAACCTCGTTCAAGGAGCGTCCGATCAGTTCGTACGCGGCAACATGCAGGTCAACCGCAAGTCGACCGTGCGCATGCTGCTCGTGCCGGCCTACAAGACCACGACCCCGCCGGATCCCGATTGCGGGCCGACGGCGCCTCACCAGTGCGGCGGCGTCTGTCCGGGCACGACCGACATCTGTCGGCCCGACGCCGCGGACATCTGCAGATGCATTCCGCAGATCTCGCAGGCGTGCGGCATGCAAGCGGACGGCCAGTGTGGCGGCGACTGTGCGGCCGGACTGTCCTGCAAGCCCAGCACGTCGGGCGTTCCGTGCGCCTGCGGCTGATCGCAGCCTAGCCTGATCCTCTGCGAGACGAGACCAAGGCCACGCCCCCTACCCGAATCGTCGGGTAGGGGGCATTTTTCTTGACACAGCATCAGCTTTTTGTTATTCTCGAGGGTACATTTTTATATGCCAACTATTCAGCAATTGATTCGTCACGGAAGGTCGCGCGTTGCCAAAAAGGCAAAGGCGCCTGCTTTGCGTTTTAGCTTTAACACTATCCACAACAAGCGTGTATGGCATGCATCACCTTTCAAGCGTGGCGTATGCGTGAAGGTGACCACCCAGACTCCAAAAAAGCCAAACTCTGCTATCCGTAAAGTAGCGCGCGTACGTCTTTCAAACGGTACTGAAGTAACCGCGTACATCCCCGGTATCGGTCACAATTTGCAAGAGCACTCAGTGGTGATGATCCGCGGTGGTCGCGTAAAGGACTTGCCAGGTGTACGCTATCACATCGTGCGTGGTGTGCTCGATGCATCAGGCGTAGAAACCCGTCGTCAGGCGCGCTCAAAGTACGGCTCAAAGCGTCCAAAGGCAAAGGCATAATTACTACTGAATATTTCTTATGCGTAGAAAACGAAATTACAAACGCGAGATCATGCCGGATCCAAAGTTTGGCGATGAGACTCTCTCAAAGTTTATCAACCACCTCATGATCGGTGGCAAAAAATCAACCGCGCGCGCATGCATGTACGATGCGTTGGGTGAGATTGCGAAAATCCAAAAGACCGAAGACCCCATGGCGGTATTCAAAGCTGCTCTCGAAAACGTAGGCCCGCAGGTTGAGGTAAAGTCACGCCGTGTGGGTGGCGCAAACTATCAGGTGCCTCGTGAAGTTCGTGGCGACCGCCGTATGACTCTCGCGATGCGTTGGATTATCGCTGCATCACGCGCCAAAAAAGGCAAGCCGATCTCAAAGCGTTTGGCTGACGAATTTATGCTTGCATCAAAAAACGAAGGTACCGCTATCAAGAAAAAACTCGATACTCACCGTATGGCGGAAGCCAACAAGGCCTTTGCGCACTTCGCGTGGTAAGCTACTGATTGTATGGCACGCGACTATCCACTAGAGCGCATTCGTGATATTGGCATTATTGCTCATATCGATGCCGGCAAGACTACGGTCTCCGAGCGTGTTTTGTTCTACACCGGTGTCTCACACAAGATTGGCGAGGTGCATGAAGGTGAGGCAGTCATGGACTGGATGGAGCAAGAGCGTGAGCGTGGTATCACGATCACGAGCGCTGCCACCACCTGTTTTTGGCGCCCAACTTATCTTCCTAAAGAAAAACAAAACAAAGATCACGAGTATCGCATCAACATCATCGATACCCCTGGCCACGTAGACTTTACCGTAGAGGTAGAGCGCTCGCTTCGCGTGCTCGACGGCGGTGTGGTGGTATTTGACGGGGTTGCAGGCGTGGAGCCACAGTCAGAAACTGTATGGCGCCAAGCAGACAAGTACAAGGTGCCTCGCATGTGTTTTGTAAATAAGCTCGATCGCACGGGTGCATCATTTGAGCGCAGTTTTAACTCGATCTTGGAGCGTCTGACACCAAACGCAGTCGCAGTTCAGCTTCCTATTGGTTTGGAAGGGGACTTTGCTGGCGTAGTAGACCTTATGCGCATGAAGGCGTTTCGCTTCAATGGCGATCATGGTGAGAAAATTGAGATTGAAGAAATCCCCGCAAACATGAAGGCGGATGCTGACAAATATCGCCATATCTTGCTCGAAAAGATTGTGGAGACTGATGACAAACTCACCGAGCAGTATTTGGAAGGCAAAGAAATCTCTTTTGATAATTTACAAAAAGCACTACGCGCCGCCACTATCGGATACAAAATCGTACCGGTATTTTGCGGCTCAGCACTCAAAAACAAAGGCGTACAGCTCATGCTTGACGGTGTGGTAGATTATCTTCCAAGTCCTTTGGATCGACCGCCAGTGACTGGTAAAGACCCAAATACCGACGCTGATATCATTCGCGAGACATCTGACGAGGCACCATTTTCCGCGCTCGCGTTTAAGCTCCAGACTGATCCCTTTGTAGGTCAGCTGACCTATTTCCGTGTATATTCAGGTGTTGTCGAGGCAGGCTCCTATATCTACAACGCGACCAAAGATCAAAAAGAGCGCGTAGGCCGCATCTTGCGCATGCACGCAAACCACCGCGAAGAAGTAAAAGAAATGCACGCAGGTGAGATTGGTGCAATCGTAGGCCTCAAATCAACCACTACGGGTGATACGCTGACTGATCCCGAGCATCCGGTTATCTTGGAGCGTATCGTATTCCCTGAGCCGGTGGTAGATCTCAAAATCGAACCAAAGACTAAGGCAGACCAAGAGCGCATGGGTTTTGCACTCAAGCGTCTCTCTGAAGAAGATCCGACATTCCGCATCACGAGCAACGGTGAGACCGGTGAGACCATCATTTCGGGTATGGGCGAGTTGCACCTCGAAATTCTTGTTGATCGCATGAAGCGTGAATTTAAAGTAGAGGCAAATGTCGGCAAGCCACAGGTAGCATACAAGGAAACTATTCGTAAAAAAGCCGAGGCAGAAGGCAAGTACGTCAAACAGTCAGGCGGTCGCGGTCAGTATGGCCATGTGCGCTTGCGCGTGGAGCCAAATGAAGTGGGCAAGGGCTTCGAATTTATCAACGAGATCAAGGGTGGCGCGATTCCTCAAGAGTTTATCCCGGCTGTACAAAAAGGTATCCGCGAAGCACTTGATCGCGGTGTGGTGGCCGGCTTCCCAATCGTCGATGTCAAAGTAGCTCTCTATGACGGTTCATACCACGATGTAGACTCATCAGAGGCGGCGTTTAAGATCGCAGGCTCTATGGGCTTCCAAGAAGGTGCGCGCAGAGCCGACCCCGTGCTGCTCGAGCCAATCATGAAGGTAGAGGTGATTGTACCTGCGGACTTCATGGGTGAGGTGACGGGCGATATCAACTCAAAGCGTGGACGCATCGAGCGTATGGAAGACCGTCTCAATCTCAAAGTCATCGATGCCAAGGTGCCGCTCTCCGAGATGTTTGGCTACGTGACCAATCTTCGCTCGCGCACTGAAGGACGCGGATCATACACTATGGAATTTTCATCATACGAGGAGGTGCCAAAAAATGTGGCAGCCGAGATCGTAGCAGGCAGAAAATAAAAAATCTAACCAAAAAGCGCCCATTCGGGCGCTTTTTGTTTTGCACAGGACTCTAGTGTTAAATACGAAATGGTTTTATACTAATAGCAGAACCCTGAACGTGGAGATTCTCGCGCGAGATCTCCCAACCGTGGAGGGATGAAGATGAGAATCCTCGTCAACTGCATGCCTCGGGCAGGTCCGTAGGCGCGCCCCCACACCCCCCAGGCGGAGTCCCTCACGGACTCCGCCGATTTCTTTTTTATTTGGTTTCGAGGTATATACTAAAGATATGGCACATGAACCCGAAGATGCTAGCGATCGCGAGGTGGATGGTGACTTCTTCTTTTCCGAAGAGGCATCCACCGAGGATCTCGAAAAGGTAGAGGCGACTGCCGACGACCTTCCATTGTAGGGAAAGCTCGATGCTTCATATTTGACAGGGGAGCATATTTTCACTATCATTGGCGTTATCTAATAATTACTAGTTTTAAACGCTTTTTCACTATGGCAACGGAAAAATTTGACCGTTCAAAGCCGCACCTCAATGTGGGAACCATTGGTCACGTCGACCACGGAAAGACCACCTTGACGGCGGCAATACTCCATAGCTTGGCACTCGCCGGAAACAAGGTGCGTGTTGAGGATGTGAGCCAGATTGACAACGCACCCGAGGAGCGGGCGCGTGGTATTACTATTGCACTCCACCACTCAGAATATGAGTCAAAGGTGCGCCACTATGCGCATATCGATGCGCCTGGTCACGCAGACTATATCAAAAACATGATCACCGGTGCCGCCCAGATGGACGGCGCAGTGCTCGTGGTAGCAGCAACTGATGGTCCTATGCCACAGACGCGTGAGCACATCTTGCTTGCAAAGCAGGTAGGTGTACCCTCAATCATCGTATTTCTCAACAAGTGCGATGCAGTAGATGACCCAGAAATGATCGACCTCGTCGAGCAAGAAATTCGTGATCTTCTCACCAAGTACGAATACCCAGGTGACAAGACTCCTGTTATCCGCGGGTCAGCACTCAAGGCTCTTGAGGGCAAGTCAGCTGATGACGCAGCGGTAAAGGCAGTACTCGAGCTTGCAAACCAGCTTGATACCTACATCCCTGATCCTGTTCGCGATCTCGAAAAGCCATTCTTGATGCCCGTAGAAGACGTCTTCTCGATTGAAGGACGTGGTACGGTTGTCACCGGTAAGATCGAGCGCGGCAAGGTCAAGGTAGGTGAAGAAATTGAAATCATCGGTATCCGCGACACACAGAAGACTGTGGTGACCGGTATCGAAATGTTCAACAAATCTCTTGACGAAGGTCAGGCAGGCGACAACGCAGGTCTTCTCCTTCGCGGTCTCAAAAAAGAAGATGTTGAGCGCGGTCAGGTTTTGGCAAAGCCAGGATCAGTCACTCCTCACACCGAGTTTGAGGCAGAGGTATATATCCTCACCAAAGAAGAAGGCGGCCGCCACACGCCATTTTTCGCTGGCTACAAGCCACAGTTTTACATCCGCACCACTGACGTAACCGGTGAGGTAACCCTTCCACAGGGCACCGAGATGGTTATGCCAGGCGATACGATGAAGTTCCAAGTAAAACTCGTACAGGCCGTAGCACTCGAAGAAAAGCAGCGCTTTGCTATCCGCGAGGGTGGTAAGACGGTGGGTGCTGGTGTAGTAACCAAAATCAGCAAATAATTCTAACCTTTACTAGAAACATCAATAATGGCACGAGCAGCAGAAAAAACTCCAACCGCGACCAAGCTCCGCATTCGCATCCGCGCGTATGACAACAAGGTCATCGACGCGTCGGTAAAGCAGATTGTAGAGACCGCGCGCAGGTACGGAGGCGAGATTGTAGGGCCGGTGCCGCTACCTACGGAAATCCGTAAGTACACGGTCAACCGCTCGACATTCGTGCACAAAAATGCTCGCGAGCAGTTTGAGATGCGAGTGCACAAGCGCATTGTCGATATCAAGGACCCAACGCCCAAGATCATCGATGCGCTCACGAACCTCAACCTCCCTGCCGGTGTTGATGTCGAAGTAAAGATGTAACGAGACCAAAAGCCCCGCCCTGCGGGGCTTTTGTTTTCTAGGGAGAAGGAGTAGGGTGATGATATAAGATGTTCGTATGAAAAGTTCACAGCCAACTATTCTAACATTTAGACTTATTGATTCAGAGATCAGTAAGTATAAAGAAGAAAATAAAATTCAGGACGAAAGCCGAGCTTTTTTGGAATTTGCTATAGAAAAATATCTTGATTTGGATCGTGATGAGGTAGTTGAGTCAGTCATCGACGGATCTCAGGATCGAGGGATAGATGCTATTTATATTGACGAGGAAGCGGAAGAGCGTCCTATCGTTTATATTTTTCAATCAAAATACTATAGAAGCGAAGAGAAATTTGATCGAGCTTTGGAAGGCAACGCTCTTAATAAGATGCAGCATGCGATAGAGAATCTAATTCTTAAGTCGCCAAAAGAAGTGCACGATGGCAATACTTTCTTGCTCAGCAAATTAAGAGATATAAAGGCGCTATCAAATCCGAGATTCCAAATTGTTTTTTGCTCAAACTCTTTTGAGCCGAGTCCAGATGTTAGAAAGCAGTTTGGACAGTTTGTAAAAGAAATTGCCCAGAGGCAAGATTTTTTTAGAGTCGAGTATCTAACTCTAGAGAAGTTAGGTGAACTTATCACGCCAATAACGTCTAGGCAGATCGACGCCAAATTAAAACTTTCTGGTACATATTTTGAATGGAGCTTGGGTGAAGCGAGGGTGATTGTGGGTCGAATTTCTGGCAGGGAACTTGCTGAACTACGGAAAAAAGAAGGGGGCGATCTTTTTGATCGAAATGTGCGAGGTTATCTTTCTAGAAAAAACAATGTTAATAAAGAAATATTTAAAACTGCCACGGATCAAGTAGATGGTGGTAGATTCTTCCTTCTTAATAACGGTGTAACCGTTGTTTGTAATAGCGCAAATTATGTACCAGTACACGAGAGTCCTGAGGTTGAAATATCAAATTTACAAATTGTAAATGGAGGTCAGACAACAAACTCAATATTTGAGGCATATCAAGCGAATTCATTAGCCGACTCTCTTTATGTTTTAGTTAAAATAATAGCAACAGATAATCGTAATTTGATCGAAAAAATTACAGAATCGACCAACACCCAAACTAATGTAAGAGCCAGAGATTTACGCTCCAATGATCAGGTTCAGAAAATGGTTGAGCGCATTCTTCTTAATAGAGGTTATTACTATGAAACGAGAAAGAATAAATATAGGGAATCTCCCTTAGCACGAGGAAAAAGAATTGACATGGAGATTGCCGCACAAGCCTACTATGCTTTTATTCATAAAGAGCCAGCAAACGCCAAGAACAAGAAAAGACAGCTGTTCGGCCCTTTATACGAGGAGCTTTTTCGAGAGGACGATCAGCGGTTAGCAGAAGATATTTTACTTTCTTATAAAGTTCTTGAGTGGCTTAGAAAGACTCATTCCGAATACCGTGATAAGTATAGCTTTGTGAAATATGCGGAATTTCATTCCGTTGCTTTGATGGCCTATAGCGGGATTGGCCAGCTTAGCGATTTAGAGAACAAAAAGACTACAGGGGTTTATAAATCTATACTAGATGCCACCGCGGAAGTCGTCAGAGAGGAAAATGAGAAATTGGGCGATCAGTATAGTCATAGATTGTTGTTTATTGATCAGTCGACCCTAGGTAGAATTCAGGAAATATTATTTGGGCAGAAAAAGAAAAAAAGAAAATCGTCTTAATTTTTTAACTATACTTTATGACCACAAATGAATTTACGCGGCCGGAGAATTTGGAAAAGTATTCTTTTCTCTGGTCAGAGGCGCGGCTTATCATCGCCGCATTTGCGTTGCTGTTAGGCGGTACACCGCCACTCTATTGGCTACTTGGCTCCTCAGTTTTTTATGGACTGGTAGGCACCATCCTTACACTCTCGTGGCTTATCTCGGGCGCGGCATCAGTATATCTTGGTTGGCGCTGGTATACGGGTGGGCAGAAGGTGTTTGGTAAAAAAGATATGCGTGATACGGTTATGTTTTTTGTCAGCGTGATATCGGGTATCAATCTGGGCCTTGTTCCACTCATAGGCAACAATATCGGCATGCGTATCGCATGGGGCGGATTTGTGTTTACGGTGACCGCACTCTTGTATGTGGTCGCTGCAGTACATCTCTGGATGCGCTGGAACGCTCACGGCAAAAAAGTTTTTTAGAAAAAATTTGCATACTATAAAAAGAAAAATCCCCCAGTCACCGCGATGGTGCTGGGGGTTCGCGCGTTGCACGCGGTCTATTGGTGGGGGATGTACTCCCGTACGGTGTCCTCGAGCTCATTGGGGACGCGCGACATCTTGGAGACGAATGCGGTGGCGCCTATCCGCAGGGCGGTATCGGGCATGCCGCGCTCGTCCTTGGTGGTGAGTACGACGATCACCACGCTCGGGTAGGCTTTGCGGGTCTCACCCACAAACCCCATGCCTGTTCGCCAGCTTTGGCGAAAGACGATCTCGGTGATCACCACGGGTGGGCGCTCGGTGGCGAGTGCGAGCTTGGCGTCCTCGACATTCGAGACCTCGATGATGGCCACATCACCAAGCTCCTGGAGCTTCTGGCGAGTGACCGCACGGACATTCTCTTGCTCGTCGACGAGCAAGACTTTCAGCTGTGGCATTCTTCTCCTCTTAGTGCAGCTGCGGCGCCTGGTTCTCGAGCAGTGCCGCGACCGCCTCGCGGACCATGTTGAGGTTCGGTGCGGGCTTGGACATGAACTCGTCTGCCCCCGCTCGATACGCCTTTTCCTCGGCTCCCTGCATGACGTGGGAGGTGTACACGAGGATGGCGGTGCCTTTCTGCGCAATCGCGCGCGCGAGGCCGATGATGGAAATGCCCGCCGTCAGATCGCTCCCGAACGGGAGCTCGGTGATCACGAGATCCACGAGGCCTTCCTCGAGTGCCTGGTGGGCCTCGCTGATGCCTCGTGCCTCGATGATCTCAGCACCCATCTCGCGGAGTGCGAGACGCATCAAGCGTCTCCCATCCACGTTCTCGTCGACGATGAGGATTCGTTTCCTTCTCTCGGGCATGTGCCCTCCTTTCCGAGGCCTACAGTAAACTAAAAATAATAGATTGTCAATCTTTTAGGGGGTATGCCGGCCTCGCCCTAGACAGCTCTTTTTCGTTGTGCTACAAAGGGGTCATGTTTCTCGGGTGATTTCCCCCCAGATAGTAACGGTAAGGCCTAGCCCCGCCGTGCGGGGTGTTTTATTACCTACTGGGAACAGCTCCAATAAGCGGGGTATATGAAAAAATTCATCCTCGGCAAAAAGCTCGAAATGAGCCAAATATTTAAAGATGACGGCACGGTAATCCCCGTGACCGTCATTCAGGCTGGTCCCGTCGAGGTTTCCCAAGTAAAGGGCAAGGAAAAGGACGGCTACGAGGCAGTGCAGGTCGCATTCGGCAAGACCCGTAAGGAATTTCGCACCGAGGATTCATTTGAAAAAGGTGCCAAAATCGATGTTTCGGTGTTTGCCGAAGGAGATCTGGTCAAGGTATCAGGCACCATGAAGGGTCGTGGTTTTCAGGGTGTGGTCAAGCGCCATGGTTTCAAGGGTGCTCCCAAGACCCACGGTGTAAAGCACGCTCATCGTGAGCCGGGGTCAATCGGTGCGGTATGGCCGCAGCGTGTACTCAAGGGTACCCGCATGGGTGGCCGCATGGGTGGTACTCGCATCACGGTAGAAAACTTGATGGTTGCCAAAGTCGATACTGACAAAAACTTACTCTATGTACGCGGTGCCGTTCCCGGTGCACGTGGTACATTGCTTGAAATTTCCGCATAACACTACTATGGAAGCTCCACTCTACAACCAAAAAGGTAGCGAGGTCGGCAAGGTTGCTCTCTCTGACGCTCTTTTCGGCGTTCGCTGGAACCCTACGCTGGTGCACGAGATGGTCTTGCAGATTCAGGGCAATCGTCGCAAGGCAATCGCACACGTCAAAGATCGTGGCGATGTTCGTGGTGGTGGCAAAAAGCCATGGCGCCAAAAGGGTACCGGCCGCGCTCGTCACGGTTCAACCCGCTCACCGTTGTGGGTAGGTGGTGGCGTTACTCATGGTCCATCAAAAGACAAAAACTTTACGACTAAAATAAACAAGCAAGCACGTCGTAAGGCGCTTGCGGTCGCGCTCTCACGCAAACTCAAAGACGGCGAGATTATTTTTGTCGAATCAGTAGCGCCTGAAAAACCAAAGACCAAAGAGGCCGCGGTGTTTCTCAAGTCATTTGGCAAGGCGATAGAAAAGCAAAACCTCGGCGCCAAGGGCGGCCGCGCGCTCATCCTCACCGGCAAATCACAGCCTGAGGCCGTTCGTGCGTTTCGCAACTTGCCGTATGTCGAGATCATGGAGGCGCGCAATATCAATGTCGAAGAAGCGCTCTTGCCAAAGTATTTGGTATTTACCAAAGATGCGGTTGCATCTCTCACTCGCTAATCAATATATATGGCACTCCTTCCATTTTTAAAGAATAAAGAAAAAGACACTAAAGCTCCTCGCGCGAAGGCGGCAAAAAGCGTCGCGCACGATCACGCAGATCACGAAGGTCATGATCACGACCATAGCAAAGAGCCCAAGGCCATGACCCGCTTTGAGGGGGTAGAGCGCGCAGTACTCATCGCGCCTCATGTGACCGAGCGCGCGCGCATGCTGGCCGAGGCAGGTCAGTACGTGTTTCGTATTGCTACGACCGCGAACAAGCAGGCGGTACGCAAGGCAGTCGAGCGCGCGTACAAGGTGCATGTCACCGCTGTCCGTATTGTCACCGCGCACGAAAAGCCGCGCCGCCGTGGGTTGACGGAGGGTGTTAAAAGAGGGTATAAAAAGGCGGTGGTGGCACTCCGCAAAGGCGAGGCCATCGATATTTTTTAATTGCTTATGAAATCATACGCACCCACAACTCCATCACGTAGGCACATGACCGGTATCAACTACCGGAAAGTTTTGACGTATGGCGTAAAACCCGAAAAAGGTTTGACCGCAGGGCGCAAGCGCCATGTAGGCCGCAACAGCGCAGGCCGCATTACGGTGCGTCACAAGGGCGGAGGTCACAAGCGCGTCTATCGCATCGTTTCTTTTGCATACGACAAGCGTGATATCCCAGGTCGCGTCGCCTCAATCGAGTACGATCCAAACCGTACGGCATTTATTGCGCTCGTTATCTATCCTGATGGTGAGAAGCGCTATGTGCTTGCTGGCCGCGAGATGAAAAAAGATTCAGTTATTTTGTATTCAGAGAAAGCTCCCGTAAAGCCGGGCAACGCAACGATGCTCTCACGTATGGTGCCTGGTACCTACGTCTACAATATCGAGTTCAAGCCAGGTGGTGGTGGTCGCATGATTCGCTCGGCCGGTTCTGCCGCCGAGGTTATCGCTCAAGAAGGCAAATCCACCACGCTCAAGATGCCTTCAAAGGAAATCCGTAAAGTAAATTCTGCTGCATGGGGTACGGTGGGCGCTCTTTCAAATGAAGAGCATATGTTTGTCACCATTGGTAAGGCAGGCCGCTCGCGCTGGCTTGGCATCCGTCCTACCGTGCGTGGTACCGCTATGAATCCTGTCGATCACCCGTACGGTGGTGGTGAGGGTTCACAGCCACAGGGTACACGTCGTCCCAAGAACATGTGGGGCAAGGGTACGCGTGGAGTTAAGACGCGCAATAAGAAAAAGTATTCGCAGCAGTTTATTCTCAAACGCCGTCCAACCAAGCAAAACGGCTAATCTACTGATATGTCACGATCACTCAAAAAAGGGCCCTATATCGAACCAAAGCTTTTGGCAAAAATCAAAAAGCTTCCCGCAGGCAACAAGACTACGGTTATTAAGACGTGGGCACGCGCCTCACAAATCTCACCTGAGATGATCGGGTACACGTTTGGCGTGCACAACGGCAGAGATTTTATCAATGTCACGATTGCCGAAGAAATGGTCGGTCACCGCTTGGGCGAGTTTAGTCCTACGCGCAAGTTTACCCGTCATGGCGGTAAGATGCAGAAGGAAATCGAGGCCGCAGCAAAGGTCAAAGAACAGGAAGCTGCTAAAGCTGCCAAGGCCGGTACTACTAAATAATCTGTATGACTAAAGTTCACGCATATCTCAATTCGCTTCGCATCGCACCCCGCAAGGTGCGCCTGTTGACCGATATGGTCAAGGGGATGGAGGTGCGCGTGGCTGAGGTCCAGTTGCGTGCGTTACCAAAGCGAGGCGCTGAGCCGATTTTGAAGCTTTTGCGTAGTGCTGTCGCCAACGCGCGCCACAACGCAAAGATTGCCGAGGCAACGCCGCTCGTGATCACTGATTTTCGCGTGGACGAAGGCCGCACGCTCAAGCGCTCGATGCCACGCGCACGAGGCCGAGCTTTCCCGATTCGCAAGCGAACGAGTCGTGTTTCATTAACGCTTGAAGCGCAAGATAAATAATTATTATGGGACATTCAGTACATCCATACGCACATAGAATTGGAATCCTTCGTGACTGGCGCTCACGCTGGTTTAATACGAAACAGTACACGAAGTTTTTGAAAGAAGACGTCACACTCCGCGAGTGGCTTATGAAAAAATTGCGCACACAGATGATCTCAGGTATTGAGATCGAGCGCTCACGCAACACCATGCAGGTGATTGTCCGCACACCGCGTCCAGGTCTTTTGATCGGTCGTGGGGGAGAGGGTATCGAGCGCCTCAAAAAAGATATTCATAAAAAGTTTGCTATCAAAGATCTCCGTATCACCATTGAAGAGGTCCGCAATCCGTTTGGTGACGCGGCCTCCGTCGCGCGTTTGGTAGCTCAAGATCTCGAAAAGCGCTTGCCATTTCGCCGCACGCTCAAGATCAATATCCAGAAGGTGATGACCTCGGGCGCCGCCAAGGGTATTCGTATCCAGGTTTCAGGTCGTCTCGATGGCTCTGAGATGGGTCGCGTCGAGTGGCTTCGCGATGGGTTGATCCCGCTCCAGACTATGCGTGCTGACGTAGAGTTTGCTCGCGAGCGCGCGATCTTGCCGTACGGTACGATTGGCATCAAGGTCTGGCTCTATAAGGGCGAGGTCTTCGCTGAAGACAAGAAGGGTCACAACAAAGATAAATAAAACATATGTTAGTCCCAAAAAAGGTCAAATATCGCAAATGGCAAAAGGGTCGCTCTCGCAAGCGTACCGTTGAGACGCGTGGCGTTTCGGTTTCTTTTGGCCAGTACGGCCTCAAAGCTGAGAGCAGTGCGTACATCAACTCACGCCAGATTGAGGCTGCACGCAAGGTGCTTACGCGCTCTATGCAAAAAAATGGCAAGCTTTGGATCCGCATTTTTCCAGACAAGCCGATCACGCGCCGCCCTCCTGAGGTAACCATGGGTGGCGGTAAGGGTGCGCCGGACCACTATGTGTTTCCTGTGCGTCCCGGCCGCGTACTCTTTGAGATAGACGGCATTCCAGAGGCAGAAGCACGCGAAGCAATGCGCAAGGCCGGTGCCAAATTACCCGTCAAAAGCAGGTTCGTCATCCGCGGGTAAGGAGAATATATGAAAGCAAAAGAATTACGAGCAAAATCAGATGCCGAACTCAACGATCTTTTGAAGACGACAAACCAAAAGATCGCCGAGTCGACGTTCCACCACCTCCGTGCACGTTCCAAAAACGTCAAAGAGGTTCGTGGATTGAGGCGAGAGCGCGCACGCATCCTTACGCTCATTAGGGAGAAACAATCATGACAACCAAACATATTCAAAAATTGAAAGGTACGGTAGTCTCGGCCAAAATGCAAAAGACCGTGGTTGTTGAGGTTGCGCGTTTGAAAAAACATCCCAAGTATCACAAATTCATGCGCGTCTCAAAGCGCTACAAGGCGCACATCGAAGACAATTCATTGAAAGAGGGGGACAAGGTCACCCTGTTACCAAGTCGCCGCATGTCACGCGACAAGCGCTGGACAGCAGTAAAGGAGACCGTATAAGGAGATTTTATGGTACAACCACGATCACTATTGGTAGTAGCAGATAACACGGGTGCGCGCATCATCCGCGTATTCAAGGTGCTTGGTGGTACGCGCAAGCGCTACGCGCGCATCGGTGATATCGTGATTGCGTCGGTACAGATCGCCGAACCCCGCAAGACACTCAAGAAAAAAGAAATCGTCCGCGCGGTTATCGTGCGCCAGCGCGCGCCGCTCCGCCGCAAAGATGGTTCGTACATCCGCTTTGACGACAATGCCGCGGTGGTGATTGATGCAAAGGGCGAGCCACGAGGCGGTCGTATTTTTGGTCCTATTGCTCGTGAACTTCGCGACCTTGGGTATACCAAGATTATTTCATTGGCCGAGGAGGTACTCTAAATATGAACACCATGAAGATCAAAAAAGGCGATACCGTCGTCATCATGAAAGGTAAGGATCATGGCAAAAAGGGCAAGATCCTTCGCACGCTTCCTACTACCGGCAAAGTGGTTGTTGAAGGTGTTAACGAAAAGACACGCCATACGCGTCCGCGCAGGGGAGGTGAAAAAGGTCAGCGCGTAAAGGTGAACCACCCCGTGTGGGCTGCCAACGTGCAGGTGTTGTGCCCTTCGTGTGGCAAAATAACACGTGTGGGTTTTGAAATGCACGATGGCGCCAAGTCACGCGTTTGCAAGAAATGTAAGGCATCACTCTCATAGGAGATCATATGAAACGAATCGCAGAACTCTACAAAGAAAAAACTATCCCATTGTTTCAAAAGGAACACGGTGCCAAAACGGTGTTTGCGGTACCTCGCGTACTCAAAGTAATCGTCAATGCCGGTGTTGGTCGTCTCAAAGACGACAAAGAACGCGAAGAACTCGCTCGTTTTTTGGAGTCGGTGACAGGTCAGAAGCCGCAAAAACGTCCCGCACGCATCGCTATCGCGTCATTTAAAACGCGCGTAGGATCATTGGTTGGATACCGCGTGACGTTGCGCGGGCAGCGGATGCATGATTTTCTTGATCGGTTTGTGAACTCGGCGGTGCCACGTATGCGTGACTTCCGAGGCATTCCGCTCTCGTCGGTCGATGAGCATGGCAACCTTCACGTGGGTATTCGTGAGCATATCATTTTCCCCGAGATGATCGGTGAAGATGTACGTCGCATCTACAGTATTCAGGTGACAGCGGTGACGAATGCGGGGTCGAAAGAGAAAGCCGAGGTGCTGTTTCGTTCACTCGGGTTCCCGCTTGCTAAAAACTAATTTTTTCAGTATACTAGAGCGACCTTATATGGCAAAAACATCAGTGCGCGTACGCGCAACACGCAAACCAAAGTTCTCGACGCGAATCGTTCGCCGATGCTTTCGTTGCGGCCGCAAACACGGCTATATGCGTGATTTCGATTTGTGCCGTATTTGTTTCCGTGAACTTGCCAATGAAGGCATGTTGCCGGGCATTAAAAAATCATCATGGTAAGAGATCCTCTTTCAGACTTTTTGGTACGCGTGAAGAACGCACAGGCCGTTGGCAAAGAATCAACGCTTGTTCCGTACTCGAAATTTTTATGGGAGGTTTCAAAAATTCTCGAGCAATCTTCCTATATCAAAAAGATTGATCGCCGAGGTAAGCGCGCAAAGCGCTATATCGAGGTGACGCTCTCTTACAATCCAGAAGGGCAGGGGCGTATCGACGGCACGCGCCGTATCTCAAAGCTCTCACGCCGCGTGTATCGCGGAGCGAGTGAGATCCATAGTATCAAGCATGGCTATGGCGTGCAGATTATTTCAACCTCAAAAGGTTTGATGACTGACCGCGAGGCGCGCAAGGCGCGCGTAGGCGGAGAGGTTTTGTTTGAAATTTGGTAATACATATATGAGTCGCATTGGTAAACAACCAGTAAATCTTCCTGACGGCGTATCGATAACGATCACCGCCGGTTTTGTGGAGGTAAAAGGACCCAAGGGTACGCTCAAGCGCGCACTCCCTTTTGATATTGGTGTTACGGAAGAAAATAACATAGTCACTATCTTGCCACTTCACCAGACGCGCGAAGCACTCAAGCTCTGGGGTACCATGCGCGCACATATCGCCAACATGGTCAAAGGCGTCGTCTCGGGTTACGACATCAAGCTTGAGATCGAAGGCGTAGGATTCCGTGCGACACAAAAAGGTAAAGATATCGAGTTGGCTCTCGGGTTTTCCCATCCCGTTCTTTTTCCTGCGCCCGATGGCGTTGAACTCAAAGTTGAGAAAAACACCATCACGGTTTCGGGTATTTCAAAGGACGCGGTAGGAAAGGCCGCCGCAGAAATTCGCGCGCTCAAAAAACCCGAGCCATATAAAGGCAAGGGTATTCGCTATGCGGGCGAGGTCGTGCGCAGAAAGGCGGGTAAAAAGGCATCAACGGGAGCATAATCTATGAAACAGACAGCAAAACAACGCACTGCAAATCGTCACCGCCGCGTACGCGCAAAGGTGGCTGGCACCGAGGCTCGTCCGCGCCTTGCGCTTTCTCGTTCTTCTCGCTATCTTCAGGTGCAGATTATTGACGATAAAAAAGGCGCAACGCTTGTCGGTCTTTCTGATATGGCAATGAAGATCAAGGGTACCAAGCAGGATCGCGCGAAGGCTTTAGGTAAACTCATGGCAGAGAAGGCAAAGGCCAAGGGTATCAGTAAAGTCGTATTTGATCGCGGAGGTTATCAGTATCATGGCCGTGTTCGCGCTTTTGCGGACGCTGCTCGTGAGGGAGGATTGGAATTTTAAACTATGTCACCACAACCACAACAACGGTCTGGAGGCAGACCATCAAATAGACCGCGCCGTGAGCGACCAGCTGAAGAGGGGCATCACCGCCTTATCGATCTTCGCCGCGTGGCACGTGTTATGAAGGGCGGACGCCGTTTTAGTTTTCGCGCGACCGTTGTCTATGGTGATAAGCTCGGACGCGTAGGCGTAGGCGTTGCCAAGGGCAATGATACTGCAAAATCAATCGAGAAAGCTCTTCGTGTTGCTCGCGCTTCAGTTATCGTAGTACCGATTACCAAATCAAAATCAATTCCATACGAGGTTGAGGCAAAACTCGGCTCGACCCGTCTTCTTCTCAAGCCAGCTCGCGAGGGTAGAGGATTGGTAGCAGGTGGTCCGATCCGTACGGTATTGGATTTTGCCGGTATCGAGAATGCGAGCGCGAAATTGTTATCGCGTACGACCAACAAGCTTAACAATGCTCGAGCAGCTATTTTGGCTCTTGAGAAATTACGACCTTATGCAATTACACAACGTAAAAACGGGTAGCCCCCGCAAAAAAGCAGTACGTATTGGACGCGGCGGTAAGCGCGGCAGTTTTTCAGGTCGCGGTATCAAGGGTCAGAAAGCGCGCGCGGGTCGCCGTATTCGCCCTGAGATGCGCGATGTCATTATGAAGATTCCAAAGCGCCGTGGTCATGCGGTCTACTTTATCCCGCGCAATTCAATTTCTATTAAACTCTCTAATATCGCCAAGAAATTTGGTAAAGGTGAGACTGTTACCCCCAAAGAACTTTATAAGAGGGGACTTATCAAGCGTATTGGTGGCAAGATCCCCGCGGTTAAGATCATCGGACCCGGCACAGTTTCCGCATTTGCGATTAAAGGTTGCGAGATCTCAGCTAAGCTTCAGAAATAACTATGGCAAATATGCTACAGGCACTCAAAGACAGGGATTTACGTAGACGAATCCTCGTCGTGCTCGGATTTTTGGCGCTCTTTCGTTTTCTTGCCATCATTCCAATACCTGCATTTGATCCACGCGTACGCCCTGACTTTTTGGGTAACAATTTTTTGGGTCTTCTTAATATTTTTTCAGGTGGTGCACTCGATAACATTTCTATCGTAATGCTCGGTGTAGGGCCCTATATCACGGCGTCTATCATCATGCAGCTTTTTACTATGATCTTCCCGTCGCTCAAAGAAATGTATCAGGAAGATGGTGAGGCGGGACGTAAAAAGTTTAACCAATATTCGCGTTTGCTCGCGGTACCTCTTTCATTTTTGCAGGGATATGCACTCTTGGCACTCTTGATGCAGCAGCAGATTATCCCACAACTTGGTGGGTTTGAGCTCTTTACTAATCTTATCGTGGTGACGGGCGGCGCACTCTTGCTCATGTGGATTGGTGAGGTGGTATCTGAATACGGTATCGGCAATGGTATCTCGCTTTTGATTTTTGCAGGTATCGTGGCAGGTGTTCCTTCCAGCATTCAACAGACACTCTTTACGTTCGATGCATCACAATTGCCGACTATCGTCGCATTTTTGGTAGCGGCACCTCTCATCATTGCGGGTACCGTTATTATCACTGAGGCCGAGCGACCTATCCCTATCTCATACACCAAGCGGGTCCGCGGTATGCGTATGTACGGGGGAGTATCGACCTACTTGCCACTTCGCGTGAACCAGGCCGGTGTTATTCCGATTATCTTTGCGATCTCGATTTTACTCTTTCCGTCGCTCATCGGGCAGATGTTTGCCTCCTCGCGGTATCCCGCGCTTGCAAACGCTGGTAATACAATTATCTCAATCGCCAGCAATCAGTGGATTTATGGCGTGACATATTTCTTGCTGGTATTTCTCTTCACCTATTTCTACACCTCGGTTACGTTTGATCCTGATGCGATTTCATCAAACCTTCAGAAACAAGGTGGCTTCATTCCCGGTATTCGTCCGGGCCCTTCAACCTCTGAATATCTTCGCAAACTTATCACGCGCATCACGCTGGTAGGCGCGCTCTTCCTGGGCGCTATTGCGGTACTTCCGCTCGCTATGCAACAGATCACGGGCACGCAGACACTCGCACTCGGTGGCACAGCGCTCCTCATTGTGGTTTCGGTGGTTATTGAAACCATCAAGCAGGTTCGCGCGCAGATGACTCTTCGCGAGTACGACTAAGCCCCCTTCGCCGTAGCGAAAGCGAGGCGAGCATGTCATACTAGTGGTATGATCACGCCTCGTCCCGCCGTCATCATCTTCATTGGTCCGCCGGGGGCGGGCAAGGGTACGCAGGCAAATCTTCTCATCGAGAGTCGTTCCGGATATCAGCATTTTGATACAGGTCGCGCCATTGAGCGTGCGCTCAATGATCCCAAGCGACAAGATGACCCCGAAGTACGGCTCGAGCGTGAACGTTTTGAGAAGGGTTTGTTGACGGGGTCGCATTTCAAAATGCAGATTATCACTGACAGCATCCAGAAGATCTCGCGAGAAGGTCTCGGTATTGTTCTTTCCGGTTCTCCGCGCACGCGTGATGAGGCAGGGTTCATCATCCCATTTCTTATGAATATCTATGGCGATGGGAGTATCATCATTGTGCATATTGAAGTACCTCCCGAGACTTCAATCAAGCGCAACTCGCAGAGGCGCGTATGTAAAAAGTGTGGCCAGCCGCTCATGGCAAACGCCGAAAATAACGCGATGGAGTTCTGTCCGCTTTGCGGAGGTGACTTGGTTCGCCGCGTGCTCGACAAAGAAGATATTATCGAGAAGCGTCTTATTGAGTATCTCCACCATACAAAAGAAATCATCCCGTATGCCGTGGCACTTGGTGTACCAATACTTGAAGTGTCGGGCGAGGGTACGCCCGAGGAGATTCATGGCCGCGTAGAAGAAAAATTGCAAAGTATTTCCGCATGAAAATAAAAAGTGATATACAGATCAAAAATCTTCGCGAGGGTGGCAAGCATCTTGCCACGGTGCTTTTGGCTGTGCGCGATCGGGTAGCACCCGGCGTGACAACACGCGAGCTCGACGCGCTTGCCGAAGAGCTTATTTTAAAATCAGGCGGCGTGCCATCTTTTAAAAATTATCAAACCGAAGGTACCAAGATGACCTATCCTGCGACGCTCTGTGTGTCAGTTAATGACGAAGTGGTGCACGGTATTCCAGGAGATCGTATTCTTGTCGAGGGCGATATTGTGGGTCTCGATATCGGTATGCAGTATGAAGGCATTTTTACTGATACGGCGATTACCGTACCAGTAGGAAAAATCACTGATGATAAAAAGAAATTACTCGAGGTCACGCGCCACGCGCTTGAGATTGGTATCGCTACCGTGCGTGATGGCGTGCACATTGGTGATATAGGCGCGGCTATTCAAGAATATGTAGAAGGTGAGGGGTTTGGTGTGGTACGCGAGCTCGTAGGTCACGGTGTGGGCGATAAAGTTCATGAAGATCCTGAGATACCAAACTGGGGCGAGCGCGGCACGCGCGAGGTGCTCACCGAGGGCATGGTGATAGCACTCGAGCCTATGGTGACACTTGGCTCGCCCAAGGTAAAAGTTTCCAAAGACGGCTGGGTATGGATGACGCGCGACAAAAAACCCGCGGCACACTTTGAACATACTATTTTAGTCACCAAAAACGGTGCCGATATTATCACAAGAGCATAAAAACCATGACACGGTTTCTCGGTATTGATTATGGTGGTAGGCGCGTGGGTACCGCGCTCTCCGATGACGCAGGTTCCATAGCTTTTCCACATAAGATTCTAGAAAATAGCAAAATGATTATCAGTGAGATAGGTGCGCTCGCCCAAAAAGAGCAGATCTCACGTATCGTAGTAGGCTTGCCGCGCGCGCTCGGAGACATGAGTGATACGGAGATGACGGGCGAGGTACGCGCCTTTGCCAAAGAGCTCGAAACGCTCGGTTTCCCTGTCGATTTTGAAGATGAATTTTTATCCTCAAGTGAGGTGACACGGCAGGGCGGTACCAAAGGCGCTATTGATGCATCTGCCGCAGCAATTATCCTCCAGAGCTACTTGGAGCGACGGAAAAATATGCTACCATAAGGGGTATGGAGCCCTATCTTTCGGTCATCATACCTGCGTACAACGAAGAAAAACGCATTGGTACGACACTTGCCGCTATCGCGAAATGGCTTGCAAGTCAGCCGTATTCATCAGAGATCATCATCGTCATTGATGGTGCTAAAGACAATACCGCCGCCTTGTCCCAGCAGTTTGCGTCAGGCAAAGAAAATATACGTGTCATCGATCGCAAAGAAAATCGCGGCAAAGGATACACGGTGCGCGAGGGGATGCTCGCCGCCCGTGGCGAGGTTCGCCTGTTTACCGATGCTGACAATTCAACTGATATTAGTCACTTCGCCAAGATGAAACCGCTTTTTGATCAGGGTAAAGACATTGTCATCTGCTCACGTGATCCCAAAGACGCACCCGGTGCGCGCCAAGCCGTACCCCAGCCGTTCGCAAAGCGCCTCATGGGCAACATGGGCAATCTCTTTATTCAGATTGTGGCAGTCTATGGTATCTGGGATACACAGTGCGGGTTTAAAGCGTTTAATAAAAAGGCAGCCGAGAAAATTTTCGCGGTTTCTAAAATTGATAGGTGGGGTTTTGATATCGAAGCACTCGCGCTTGCCCGTCACTTTAAATTTTCTATCAGTATCGTTGATGCCTATTGGGTGAATGATACAGCGAGCCATGTAAAACTTTCTGGCTATATTGGTGTTTTGTGGGAGACGGTTAAGATTCGGTGGGGGCTTATTACGCATCAGTACGACAAATAGCACGATGGATCAACGTTCAGAGCTCCGGCAAAACCCTGTGAGTGGTGATTGGGTACTGGTGGCGCCCGGCCGCGCCAAGCGACCCAACCAATTTAAATTTGATATCGGCAAATCGACACCCAAAAAAGATTGTCCTTTTGAAGATCCACAAAAGACCAACAATGTAGAGCCACTCCTTTGGTATACTGCCCGCGGTGAGAAAGGAGGGAGTCCGGTAGAAAAAACATGGGCGTTGCAAGTCATCCCAAATAAATATCCGCTTGTGACGGAACACGAGGGCACCTGTCCTATGCCGCCGGGCGAGGGTCTTTCGCGTGCGATGTCAGCGGTCGGATTTCACGAGGTTGTTATCCCGCGTAATCACAACATGTTCTTGGCTGATATGAAGCCCGAGGAGGCGGAGCTTGTGGTGCGTGCGTATCAAGACAGAATCTTGGCGCACAAGGATGAGGATTGCCTTAAATTTGTATTGGTATTTCACAATCATGGCGCGGCTTCAGGCGCATCTATCTGGCATCCGCATTCGCAGATTTTAGCATTGCCGTTCGTGCCACATGATGTACGCCGTTCGATTGAGGGCTCGCGCGCATGGTTTGAGAAAAAAGGTACCTGCGTGCACTGCGAGATTATTGCTGCCGAAGAATCCTCAGATGAACGACTTGTCTACCACAATAGCGAATTTGTGGTGATGACGCCTTACGCACCCCATGCGTCGTTTGAGCTGCGCATTTTTCCGCGCGCGCATAACTCGCATTTTGAAGAGGTAACTGACACCCAACGTCTCGCGCTTGCCGACGCGCTTACGGCGGCGTTGCGTCGTCTTAAAAAAGTATTGGGCAATGTGTCGTATAACTTTTTTATCCATACCGCGCCCGTTGATAGGCAAGACTATCGATATTACCATTGGCATGTAGAAATTTTTCCCAAGACTTCGACATTGGGTGGGGTAGAGCATGGTGCTGGCATCCGCGTAGTAGAGGTTTCGCCCGAGGCGGCGGCGGAGTATCTGCGCGCGGCTTAATATCATTATGAAAAAACTGATCGTAGCAAACTGGAAGATGAATCCCCCGGATCGGGGGAGCGTTATAAAATATTTCTCACAGCTCGTGCGCGCAAAGGGCGCACTTAAACATGCCGATGTGGTTATAGCGCCGCCGTTTCCCTATATAGCGCTTGCACCTCGCACGAGCTCTTTCGCACTTGGCGCTCAAGATATTTTTTGGGAGAAAGAAGGAGCATATACCGGTGAGGTCTCGGGGCTCATGCTTACATCACTCGGTGTGTCGTATGTCATTGTCGGGCATTCCGAACAGCGGCGCTTGGGTGAGACTGATGAAGTGATCGCAAAAAAAATCCGCCGCGCACTCGACACTAAGCTCACACCTATTGTATGTATCGGTGAGCCGAAGCGTGATCCCGACGGAGCATTTTTTGGAGTTATTCGCGGTCAGTTGGAGCGCGCGCTCGTGCTCGTAAAACCGCAGGAAGCCAGCCGTATCGTGGTGGCTTATGAGCCAATCTGGGCGGTGGGCGCGGGACACAAGGCGGCAACCCCCAAAGATGCGGCAGAGGCAGCGCTTTTTATTAAAAAAACAATTGCCGCGCGATTTGGATCAGCGCGAGCAAAATCTCTCCGTGTCATTTACGGTGGATCTACCTCACCCGAAAACGCTGCAGGGTTTTTGGCTGAGCGAGATGTCGCAGGGCTTTTGGTGGGTCGCGAAAGTCTCAGCGCAAAATCATTTATCAGTATACTCCAATGCGCGGCTATTCATTCGTAGAGATACCAAAAAATCTTCACGACAAGACGGCACTTGTGCGCGTCGATTTCAACGAACCCTTGAAAGCCGGTCGTATTAAAGATAGTTTTCGTATCCGGCATACGGCACCTACCATCAAACTACTTCGGGCGCGCGGAGCGCGCGTGATACTGGTAGCGCACATCGAAGACGAGAAAAAACGCCAGCTGTCATTCAAGCCACTCGCACGCGAGATAAGTCGCATGATTGGCGCGTCTATCGCCTTTGATGCTTCTTATGATACAAAAAAGGTCCGCATGCTTGCGGAAAAAAGCGTGGTACTCCTCGAAAATGTTCGTTTCCATAAAGGAGAGGAAAAAAATGATCAGACGTTTTCCAAGCTTCTTGCGTCGTTTGGTGACTTGTATATCAACGAAGGATTTAGCGTATCGCATCGTGATCATGCATCGATTGTGGGCGTGCCACACTATCTTCCATCTTATGCAGGCCCGCTCTTTCGGCGTGAGGTTGAGCGTCTTTCACACGCGCTCAATCCTTCAAAACCGTTTTTGGTGATTGTGGGCGGGGCAAAGTTTGATACCAAGTTTGCACTCCTCAAAAAATTTGTCCCGCGCGCGGACGCAGTCTTTGTAGGGGGTGTGCTCGCCAATACTTTTTTGGCAGCGCATGGGCTCGAGGTAGGTAAGTCACTCTACGAGAAAAAAGCGCTCGGCGATATAAGAAAACATTTTTTGCTCTCGAAAAAGATTATGTTGCCGTTTGATGTGCGGCTCGGTGATCGGGGGAGGGTAGAGAGCGCCTTTGATGTGCAAAAAAATGATTCTATTTATGATATTGGTCCCGAGACGATTACGGTTTTGAGTGATATCGTGCGCACCGCCAAGACTATTTTATGGAACGGTCCCTTGGGGTACTTGGAGGGCGGCCATGAACAAGGTACGCGTAATCTTTTGCGCGTACTCACGCGTGCCAAGGGCAAGGTGATTATTGGCGGCGGCGATACGCTCGAGGTAGTCGATGAGATGAAGATTGGCAAAAAGTTTTTTCATGTATCGACAGGCGGCGGTGCCATGCTCGATTTTTTGGCTGACGGCACGCTCCCAGGCATTGACGCACTTCGCAAAAATAAAGCTCGCATGAGATAATGCCAGTATGTTTCAAACCGTTCATCCCAATCGCTGGTTTTTCTGGGCGATAGTCTTGCCGATTATGGTAGCATTAGGGCTCTTGTGGGCGATTACTCAGTTTTCAATTGAGCAAGAGTATGAGTTTTCGGGAGACGAGGTATTTTACCAATTACGCGCAAAACGCAAAACCCCCACACCGGGCCAGCAGGCAGGTACTGCGCGCACCGAGGCTGACTGTGATGCGCAAGGGGGCGAGTGGGGATTTTTTGGCGACACCATTGTGCGCAGGTGTAATGTAAAAACTTCTGATGGCGGTAACGTATGTAGTGACTCGGCGGAATGTCAGGGTGACTGCGTCGCCACACTTTCCGTACGCGACAAAGAAACGCTCTCCGCGGGCCAAGCGCTTTTTATGGAGGGGCAGTGCTCGGCACAGACTTTGAGTTTGGGGTGCAATTACTTTGTGCGCCAAGGGCAGGTCAAGGGTCTTCTCTGTGTCGATTAATAGTGTAAAATAAATATATGATTTTGCTCAAAACCTTACACCCCAACCGCTGGTTTCTCTACTTTATTGCGATCGCGTTTATCATACTACTAGGTGTGTATTACGCGGCGCAGACTTATTTGATAGAAGAAGATAACAGATACTTCGACCAGCCGGTAGGAGAGAGGCGTGTGTCACCAATTTCTGAGGCGAATATTTCCGTTCCCACCATCGAACAGGAGTGATATACTGCCCAAATGCGGCATATTGATGGCAATGATTTCAAAGAAAAAAACGGCTACGAGATAGGGGGGCGGTGGTATCCGCGCGTCACAAAAATCCTCGAAGTTAAATCAAAACCAGCTTTGCAGAACTTTTTCCGTGAGATGGGTAGTTTTGAAGCGGCTGAAGCCGTCAAAGAAAAATCGGCGCTCGAGGGTACGCTGGTGCATGAGACGGTACAAAAGATCGCGGTAGGCGAGAAGACCGAGGTACCTGTCGAGATTGCTCCCGCAGTCGAAGCGTTCCGTGAGTTCAACGATGAGCGCAAGATATTTTTTCATCCTGAATATATCGAGCAACAAGTCTGGTCAGGCCGTCAGCGCTACGCGGGTACAGTAGATGCGCTTGCCGAGATAGATGGCAAGTTCGGGGTACTTGATATCAAGACGTCCACGGGCTTTTACCCCGAATATAATTTGCAGACAGCGGCGTATGTGCAGGCGCTCCAAGAATACGATGTAAAACTCGCACTCAAACTCCCGCGGCAGATCGAGACGCGATGGATTTTGCGTATTGATCAGCACAAAGTATGTACGCTCTGTGGATCAAAATTGCGCGAGAAAGGTGGCCGCGCAAAAATCCGCCCCAATGGTAAAAAGACCTGCGAAGAAGACCGGCATGATTGGGGTAAGATGGAGGGCGTTGTCGAGATGCGCGAGTTCCCGTACTATTTCAATGATATGAAGGCATTTAACGCTGCCAAAACCCTTTGGGAGTGGGAAAACAATTATTGGTTGCGGCAGGTAGGATATTTATCATGATGGGCTTTTTGATTTTATTGGCCCTGCTCTTCTTACCCATTGCTCTGTATCTTGTGTTTGGCATCGGTACATTTTTTAAGAGATTTTATAGAGATGTTAACGACAGAGCGGCAAAGTCATACTTTCAACTAAGTTTCTTTTTACCTATTGCTTGGGGCATCTTGCTATTTGCTGCTTATGTGATATTTGGTAGGGGGCAAAATATTTCAAGATGTATTCACAATACCGCTTCTTTCTTCGATAGGTATATTAACTTACAAACTCTTATCCCCGTTGGTTTTTTGATACTTGCCAGCATTCCGTTTTTGTACGGTGCTCTCGGGTTTTATTGGGCATATAAAGCAGTTGGCGATACTAGAAAAATATACCGCAGAGGAGTCATAGTTGTATTGGCGGGTGCTCTTAGCGCTCTGATGCCAATATTTTTTAGTGCATCACTTACCGTAACTCGAGACAAAGGGGTTGACGCAGCAGTCAAAGGTAATTTAGCAGGATTAAGAACTCAAATGGCGTTGTATTTTGACGAGTATGGTGGCGAGTACCCCGTTGTATCTGGACAAACACGCAATGAGCGTTGGAATAATATGTGGCGAGAGGCGTTTCATAATGATGACGCACCGAACTCTCCATGTTATACGTCAACCAAAGATGATTATTTTCAATATGATTATAGAAGCAGCTTAGATGGTGCTAGCTGGGTTGCCGATGCTCCGTTGCGTTATCCGCAAGAAAGGGACGGCGTTAAACAGGACTTTTGGTGTGTTGATTTTACCGGTGTTGCGCGTGCTGTTATCGGGAAAGAGATAAAAGATTTCAATTGCCCGAATTAGATATATGAGCAACAAAAAAATTATCGCCTATACCGATGGGGGATCGCGGGGCAATCCGGGGCCGGCAGCACTCGGGGTCGCGTTTGTCGATGAGCGGGGGCAGGTGACCAAGGCGTACGGTGAGCCGCTTGGCGTGCGTACGAATAACGAAGCCGAATATGAGGCAATAATATTTGCGCTCAAAAAGGCAAAACAGCTTTTTGGAAAAGACAAGACAAAAACGATGCATATCGAGGTACGCATGGATTCCGAGCTTGCCTGTCGCCAGCTCTGTCATGAATACAAAGTAGAAAATGAAAATATCATCCCGCTCTTTTTAAAAGTGTGGAATTTAATGATTGATTTTGGCGAGGTGACGTTTACACATGTGCCGCGTGAGAAAAATAAAGATGCTGACCGCATGGTCAATGAAGCGCTTGATAGCGGAGAGCAGAAATCCTTACTCTAGATCTCTCAAAAGAAATTTTATCCCATTTGCTGCGCTTGGTTGGAGAACTGATTTGAAATATATTAATGTACTCCAAAGATCGCCCAAATAGCATAAATATTTCTTTTGCTGAGTATCTCGCATCTCGCGATGTAGCGCTGTGGAGTGCGCTTGCGTTTGCAGGAGGTGTCGCTTCAGGTTTATTGGCGGTTATATCAGGTGTTGTTTTTATCTTATTAGCGCTCGCACTCAGCTTGCTGGTGGCGGGCGCTTTTTTCTCACGCAGAGTTTTTGTCAGCGCATTGGTACTCGGATTTTTTCTGTTTGGTGTTGTGCGCGCGGGTGGGGGCGCGTACAGCTTCTCTCTCCTTGCGAGCATTGTGTCACCACTCGAATATACGCGCGATCTATTTGCAGGCGGGCTCGAGGCGGCCCTGCCTGAGCCCGAGGCGGCATACGCCAAAGGGATTTTGATTGGGGATCGTGCTGGCATGCCCTACGAGCTTCGCCAAGCATTTCGTCGCACTGGTACCTCGCATTTGACCGCGCTCTCAGGTTACAACGTAACTATCATCGCTGAATATTTGGGCGCGCTTTCACGCGGTATGGCAGTACCTGTGCTGGGTATTATCTTTTTTGTTATCGCTACGGGAGCTGCAAGCTCATTGGTGCGCGCGGCGGTCATGGGTGTGCTGGTATTGGTGGTACGCCGTGCGGGGTATCAGTATATGGCAGGGCGAGCGCTTTTGTATGCGGTAGTTTTGATGCTTTGGTGGGAGCCCGCGATTTTGTTCGGCGATATTGGGTTTCAATTATCGGTCGCGGCTACCGCCGGCATAATTTATCTAGTACCGCGTTTTGAAAGAATATTTTCTTTTATACCAAAGCGTTTTGGTATACGCGAAGCGTTCTCGACTACGCTTGCCGCGCAAATAACTACTTTGCCGTTTATTATTTTTTATTTTGGTCTACCATCCCTCGTTTCAATACCTGCAAATATTCTGGTGATCATTACTATGCCGCTTGCTATGGCTTTTGCATTTATCGCGGGCGTCGCAGGTGTTTTTGTAGGCGGCATAGCTGCAGTTGCGGGGTTGCCCGCAATGCTGGTATTACGTTATCAGCTTTTTATTGTCAGGTGGTTTGCGGGAGTATACTGATAGTATGCAACGCGCGAAAGTTATTATACTCAGCACACTCGCTCTAGGGGCGATTTTTGTTTGGTATGTAGTTTTTACTCAACGTGATGCTGCGCTCAAGATTATATTTCTCAATGTGGGTCAAGGCGACGCCATTTTTATCGAGACGCCGTCAGGTACGCAAGTGCTTATCGATGGTGGCGCGGGCTCGCGCGTACTCGGTGAGCTTGCCGCTGTCATGCCATTTTATGATCGGCAGGTTGATATAGTGATCGCAACGCATACCGATGCTGATCATATTGGCGGGCTTGCCGAAGTGTTGCGGAGATATGATGTTGGTATGGTAATAGAAAATGGTATGAGTGCTGATACGAATATATGGCGCGAGTTTGATCAGCTTATCGGTGACGAGGGGAGTGTGCGCCATGCGGCAACGGCCGGCGAGCGCTTGGTGCTGGATGATGGTGTATATCTTGATATATTGGGACCCGCGCCCGGCGAGCGAGACGCGCCGCAATCAAAAGCAAACGATGTAATGATCGTCTCGCGGATCGTGTATGGTGAGCAATCAGTGCTATTTACCGGAGATATCGAGCGCGACGACGAAGTGCGTCTTGTGCGCTCGGGCATAGATTTAGAAAGTGATATTTTAAAAGTAGCACACCACGGGTCAAAAAATTCTTCGACTGATTTATTTTTAAATAGTGTGCGTCCACAGATTGCTGTCATATCAACGGGGGAGAGTAATTGGTATGGCCATCCGCACAAGGAGGCGCTCGAGCGTATCACTAAAACCGGCACTCGTTTACTTCGTACGGATATCGATGGGCGTGTCGGGTTTGTCTTGCGGGGTGTTGGGGAAGCTATTGACGGATTTTAGTTAGTCTGCTAGCATTATCCCTACGAAACGAGCCTCTAGGCCCGTTTTGTGTTTGTACCTTAACCACAGAGAGGAGGTTATTCCGATCTAACACGCTAGACAGCCTCACCGTTCCGCAAGAGAAACGCAAAAACGAGGAGAAGAACAAGTGAAGAGCGCACGCAACCTCATCCTGGGCCTCGCGGCCCTCATCGCGATCGCGGGTAAGGCCTACGCTATGCCCGCGCCGGACGCCTCAAGCGTCCTCATCCTGGCCGAGAGCGTCTCGGGAGGCCTTGCCTCCAACGAGGCAACGGCTGCCACGGCTCACGGGCTCACGCCCGTCGTCGTCACCGACGCCGACTGGTCAGCGATGACCGCGGCCGAGTTCGCGACCTACCGAGCACTCGTGCTTGGTGATCCGACCTGCGGCGGCATCGGCACCGGATCGTACATCGACGCGGCCATCGCCAATCGGGTGGTGTGGTCGTCGGTGGTCGACGGAAACATCATCGTGAACGGCACGGATCCCGTGTTTCATCAGTTCTCGGGCGGTTACTCCATGACCGACAGCGGCGTTGCCTTTGCGGGTGACATCGCCGGCAAGACGGGTCTCTACGTGAGTCTCTCCTGCTACTACCACGATGCCCTGCCGAGTACGCCCGTTCCGGTTCTCGACCAGTTCGGCGCGTTCAGTGTCACGGGCGTCGGGTGTTACAACAACGCCCACATCGTGGCGGCGCATCCGGCACTCGCCGGCATGACCGACGCGTCGCTGTCGAACTGGTCGTGCTCCGTGCACGAAGCGTTCGACGGCTTTCCCGGCGACTTCCTGCCGCTCGTGATCGCCAACGGCGTTCTGACCGGCGCGATCAGCTTCCCCGACGGTTCGTCGGGCCCGCCCTACGTGCTCGCACGTGGCGAGGAGCTCGTGCCCATCGAGTGCGGCAACGGTATCCTGCAGGCGCCCGAGGAGTGCGACGACGGCAACATCGCCAACGGCGACGGCTGTTCCGCACAGTGCACCATCGAGATCTACGTTCCCGAGTGCGGGAACGGAACGCTCGACGCGGGTGAAGAGTGCGACGACGGCAACACGGCGGACGGTGACGGTTGCTCGGCCGAGTGTTTGGTCGAGAACGAGAATCCCGACTGCAGTGCGGCCGCAGCCAGCATCGCGGTCCTCTGGCCGCCGAACCACAAGATGCACGTCGTCAATGTGGTGGGCGTGACCGATGCGGACGGCGATGCGATCGCAGTCGCGATCACGGCGGTCGCGCAGGACGAGCCCACCGACACCATCGGTGATGGCAACACCTGCCCTGACGCAGTCGTGAACGACGACGGTACCGCAAGCATTCGTGCCGAGCGTTCGGGTTCCAAGAAGGTCCCCGGCAACGGTCGGGTCTACCACCTCAACTTCGTCGCGGACGACGGCAACGGTGGCGCGTGCTCTGGCACGGCGACCGTGTGCGTCCCGCACGACCAGGGCCAAGGTTCGGTCTGCGTCGACGACGGACCTCTCTACTCATCGGAGGTCTGCAGCTGAGCGCATAGTGCGCTAGCGCGGACTTCCCACAGCGGCCGGATTCTCGAGAACACTCGAGGGTCCGGCCTTTTTCTTTTTATAAAAGATTTTAAGATTTTTTTGCGAGCGGAAAGGAGACGATAAAGGTAGACCCCACACCTTTCATCGATTCGAGGGCAATGCGACCGTCCATCGTTTCTACGATTTGTTTGGTGATCCAAAGGCCAAGACCCGTGCCACTTACACTTCGTGTCTCTGCTGATTTGACGCGATAAAATTTTTGGAAAAGATTTTTTTGTTCGTCGGCTGATATCCCAATACCCGTATCGCGTACGCGTACGAATACTTTTGACCCCTCTTCGGCGACGGTGACGGTCACCGACCCTGCGAGAGTATATTTGATCGAGTTGCCAACAATGTTGGTGATCACTTGGCGAAAGCGGTCAGGGTCTACCAGAGCGCGTATTTTTTCTTGTTTGTCGTAGGTAAGCGTAAGATTTTTTTGCTGAGCACTTGGTCGCAGCGATGTCACGGTTTGCTCGATGAGAGAGGTAATCTCCCGCTCATGTATTTCAAATTTGGCGCGGCCCTGCTCGATGCGCGAGACATCCAAAATATCTTCGATGAGTCGGTTGAGCTGGTCAATCGAGGCTTGCAGAGTTTCTTTGGTAACTACACCTTTGTTTTCAGGATCGGCAAACAGGTCGATCTGCCAGCGGAGTGCGGTGACGGGTGTACGGAGCTCATGCGAGGCGATTGAGATGAAGTCATCTTTCATGTGGTCAAGTTCTTTGAGTTTTTGGTAGAGCACGGTGTAATCGATAATGCGCGCATGGCGCGCGAGCAGGAGTATGAGAGCGATGATGATTGCTACGAGCAAGAGATACGCGCGGCGGATATTTTGCTTGGAGAGTGTATCGATATGCTCCATTGAAGTGTTAGTCATAAGATGACCCAACACATGGCCGCTCTCATCGACAATCGCGCGGAATGCTGGGCGATAACGAATGCTATTTTGGATTTCTTCAAATACAAGCGTTTCGGTCTCGGGTCCCGCAAGCTTGTAGTAGTCGGCATAGCGCTCATCGATCGATCCCAGCTCTTGCGGGTCGCGCGAGGCAATTATCGTATGCTCCGGGTAGCGTGTCACGCGGATTTCGGTAAACGATTCGTTTTGCGTGACGAATTCTTTGATGCGCGAGGCGAGTAGTAGAGGGTCTTCTATGTGGTCGCGCGCGAATCCTACAAAGATATCATGCATGGTGCCGATACGGTCTTCCTCGAGTCGTTCTTGGTTGCGTGTACTGACCTCTAGAAATTTTTCAGCAGTCCACAAAAAAGCGAGCGGCAGCGTGATGACCAAAAAAAGGGTGTAGATAATCTGTGGGTTGTCACGTACAAACGCCGCGCCTCGCGCTACGAATCGTGAGAATCCCGACATCATTGTGATGAGAGTACGCTATCGCTGCGCCTTCGGCGCACCACAAGTCCGACCACGATGCAGGCAATGCCGATGATTGATGTGATGAATGCAATGATAAATGAGGTTGGATGTGTGCCATAGATGCTGGGCTTGGCGCGTATGGGCCCTGTGGGTGGAGGAGTTTTACTGATGGCGTTTGCGGTTTTGATGAACGGTACAGAGGCGCTCTTTACAATCACTGACCCTTTGCTGTCGGTGATCGTTACGTATACTTCATGGTCGCCGTCAGAGAGTTCTTTATCAAACGTATAAGTCCATTTACCTTCAGCATTAGTTTTTGCTGTGACGACGTAGGGCGTACTAAAGATGTAGAGAGTGACAACACTATGAGGGGGCGCCTGGCCGGTGAGGGTTATTTTATCGAGAACCATCGTGCCGTCTGGGGCGGTAGTCAGAACTGGCTGAATATCAGTGACTGCAAGAATCTCCGGTCGTGGTGTGCCGGAATCTTTCGGGCTTTGGTATGAGATCGAGTTTACGGTGGCGTTGCTCGGGTCTTGATTTGAAAGGAGTTCTACGCCGTCACTGATACCGTCTTTGTCCGAGTCTTTTAGATTAGGGTTTGTCTGATAGATATTTTTTTCGTCATAGTCGGTGATACCATCGTTATCCGAATCAGTAAGTCCCACGAGGTCTTTCGGGCGGTTGTCGAGCACTTCTATCTGTGTAGAGAGTTTGCTGATATCGTCACGGATGCGTCGTTTGATTGCTTCCTCTTCAGTATTGGTGAGTGTCAGTGCTGGTATCTGACGCACGAGTTCGGGCGGAGGCGGTGGTGTTTTTTTCTCAATACGCACGGGCGGAGGCGGCGGTTGGCTCGATGGAGTAGGTGACGGTGTATTCGTGAGTACTGATGGTGGAGGTGACACGGTATTGAGCACCGTTATCTCGGCAATTCTGCTCCAAAAATATCCTTCACCTGTTCGGATACGCGCGCCGATACCATAAAGGCCGTTTTCATGTTGCGTACTATCCCAGTGAAAGACCCAACGTCGCGGATCACTCGCAGTTCGTGTGGCGCTGCCTACCATACGTCCTTCGCCTCCGGATAATTTGCCAGCAAATATTTCGATATTTTCGGCGCCGTCTACAAAAAGTACAATCTCGAGTATGCCGCGTGCGACGCTACTTTGCGAAGTTTCAACCAGCACGGGACGGGTTAGAGGTGCGGGCGGCGGCTGTATGGGAGTATCGATTGTGATAGGGGGTGGCGGCAACGCTGGTAGGATTGTTGTTCCGTCTGATGTTGGGGGTGGTGGCGGGAGTGATACGACGTCACCGAGTTCATTTGTGGATATTTCAGGTAGCAGTTCAGTACCGCTTGTTTGCGCCAGCGCCAAAAGCCCTCCGGAAGATAAAAATCCCGCAGCGGCGCTGATGATAAAAAATCTTGAAAAAGGGCGCATATATGCTATGCTTGGATTTACTACTTTATTATATACGAATCTATGAAACATCCGAAAGAAGAACGTACGTTTCTCCTCGTAAAGCCCGACGGTGTCAAACGCGGGCTCATTGGTGAGATTATCCATCGCCTTGAACAGCGTAACCTCAAGGTTATTGCGCTTCAGATGACGCAGCCGGGTCGTCAAAAGTTTGATGATCACTATCCTAAGGATCTTGCATGGGTGACGCGCATTGGCGAGAAAACGCTCAATACCTATAAGAAATATGGTTACGATCCTATTAAAGAGCTTGGCACGGAAAAGCCAGAAGAAATCGGTCCTATGGTGCGTGGGTGGCTGCTTGATTTTATGTCGTCAGGCCCCGTGGTAAAGATGATCATCGAAGGCGTACATGCGATTGACATGGTGCGAAAGATTGCAGGTAACACGATGCCATCAAATGCTGAGATGGGCACTATTCGTGGTGACTTCTCGGTTGATTCACCTGCGTCAGCAAACCGCGAAAAACGATCGGTGCACAATTTGGTACATGCCTCAGAAACACCGGAGGAGGCGGCACACGAGATCGCCCTTTGGTTCACACTTGAAGAAATTCATAGCTATCGGCGCGCGGAAGAAGATCTTACCTTCTAGTGTATGGCGACGGCGCTCCAAGTCGCCCTTCTCGGTATCACGCTCGCTGCTATTTTAGGTACGCATGCGCTTGGCATTACACCCGAGCGCAATTGGTATAACCAATTTTGGTGGCTTGATTGGATACTGCACTTCGCAGGAGGCGCGTGGGTTGCCTTGATGTTTACAGTTTCTACGCGTCGTGCACGTCCGATATCGATTATTTCTTTTGTATTCGCGGCCGGTTTTTTGTGGGAGGTTTTAGAGTATTACTACAACATACCGTTTTTTGGTGTGGGGGAGGCAAGTTTCTCCGATTCCCTCTGGATTCTCGACACGCTCATTGATTTGGGGCTCGATGTAGGCGCTGCAGTACTAGTAGCAGTGTTTGTGGATCGGTATACTAGAGATAATGTTTAAAATTACTTTTTGCGGTGGGGCACAGGAGGTCACGGGTGCTAACTATCTTATCGAGACGGAAAAGACCAAAATATTGGTTGATTGTGGCATGTTTCAATGTCCGCGCTTTTGCGCGGCGCGCAACAGAAACGAGTTTCCTTATGATCCCTCGACCATTGATGCGCTTTTCGTCACGCATGCACATATCGATCATACGGGGCGTATTCCAAAACTGATTCGACATGGCTTTAGAGGGAAAATCTTTTCAACTCCTCCTACGAAAGATTTTGGCAAGCTCATGCTTGAGGATAGTCTCGGTGTGCTTGAAAAAGAGGCGTCGCGCAACGGTGAAGAGACGATCTATGCCATGGAAGACGTCGAGGGCGCACTCAAGTTGTGGGAAGGCGTGCCATATCATCAGCGGTTTATGGTCGGCGACATCGGTGTGACCTTCTATGAAGCAGGTCATATTTTGGGCTCACTCATGGCGCTCTTCGAAATTGGTGATAAAAAAGTTTTGTTTACGGGAGATTTGGGTAACAAGCCCATGCCACTACTCAATCCACCCGAGTCTATCGTAGGGGTGAATGTTATGGTCATTGAGTCCGCGTACGGTGATCGGGTGCATGAAGACAACAGTGAACGCAAGATCAAGCTCGAGCGAGCCGTTGAAGATATTGCAAAGCGTGGCGGCACGCTGATGATACCTGCGTTCGCACTCGAGCGCACTCAAGAACTTCTCTATGAGTTCAACGACTTGATGGAACACGGACGCGTGCCGCGCATTCCTGTATATCTTGACAGTCCTCTCTCTATTCGCGCGACTGATGTATATCGCAAGCATGCAAATTATTTCAGTCCCGATGCCAAAGCTCTCATGAGGGGGGGTGACGATCTTTTTCAGTTTCCTGGGTTGCACCGCACACTCATGACCGATGAATCAAAAGCGATAAATGATGTACGCGGCCCCAAAGTGATCTTGGCTGGTGCGGGCATGATGACGGGCGGGCGCATTTTGCATCATGCGCGCCGCTACTTGCATGATCGCAACAATATGATTTTATTTATCGGTTACCAAGGCGCGGGGTCTATTGGTAGGCGTATATCAGATGGCGAACGGCAGGTGACGATTATGGGGGACCGGGTATCGGTCAATGCCGAGGTTCGTTCGATTCATGGGTATTCCGCGCACGCAGATACCAATATGCTCTTGGAATTTGTACAGCAAAATGTCGATACGCTTGAGAAAGTATTTGTGGTGCAGGGTGAGCCGTCAGCGGCACTCTTTCTCTCGCAGCGCGTACGTGACTATTTGGGGCTCCATTCTCACGCGCCGCGTCTTGGAGAGGTCTTCGAGTTCTGATACGCTTGTGGTATGAATACATCTCCCCACGATCATCTGAAGCTCAAGATTTGCGTATCGGGTGCAGCTGAAACAGGTCATTGTTCCGATGATGCGCTTGATAAGGCAAAGGCTATCGGCGCCGAGATTGCAAAGATGGGAGGTATTTTGGTCAATGGGGCCACGACCGGCTTTCCGTACTGGGCGGCCATAGGTGCTAAAGAGGCGGGGGGGCAGACGATTGGTATTTCACCCGCAGCTACCGAAAAAGAGCACCGCGAGGTGTTTGATCTGCCGCTCGACTATTTGGATATGATTATCTATACGGGTGCGGGCATGTCAGGGCGCAATTTACTCCTGACCCGCTCGACTGACGCTGTCATTATTGGCTGCGGACGCATCGGCACGCTCAATGAGTTTACCATTGCATTTGAAGACAAAAAGCCTATAGGTATTCTTACTGATACGGGCGGTACCACAGAACTGATTGATGAAGTGATCGCCGAATCGCATAGGGCAAAAGACAATCCGCTCGTGGTCTATTCAGCAGATCCCAAGGAGCTTCTTGAAAAACTCGTTGCTATTCTCAAGCGAGAAAAGATAGACGCAGTCTAAAAAACTCTATGTTCCGCACGCTCAAAGCGACGGGGCTCTTGGCAGGCATGATTATCGGTGCTGGCATGTTTGCCTTGCCGTATACAATCGTGAAGGCCGGCATTGGATGGTCGCTTTTTCATACCGTTATCGTTTTAGTGCTTGTTACACTCACGCACGCGCTCTACGCGGGCGTTATTTTAAAAGATCGGCGTCACGCGCGCCTTCCAGGGTATGCACGCGAATATCTGGGTGAATTTGGTTTTTGGGTGGCGCTCATTTCGCGCTTGCTCGCATATTGGGGGTTTTTGCTTGCTTACGGTATTATCATTGGCGATTTTTTTGCGCATATCGTTCCATTCTCCGAGACGACGCTCGCAATCGCTTTTTTTGTTGTTGTCTCGCCGCTCATACTCTTTCGGCTCTCGCGTATTGGTACGATCAATTTTGTGCTCACTCTGCCCGAAGTATTTTTGCCAGTTATATTCTTTTTTATTTGGTGGCAACAGTTTGATTTTTCTGCAGTACCATTTGGCGGTAATGGTGATTGGTTTTTACCATACGGCATTTTTCTTTTTGCTCTCTCGGGCGCCTCCGTAATTCCCGAGGTTATCGACACGCTTGGGGTATCGGCGCGTAAAAAAATATTTCCGGTCATCGTTGCATCGAGTGGTATTGCGGTATGCATCTATGCAGCGTTTAGTATTACGATTATCGGACTTGCTGGCGGACTTCCCCCGCACGATTCGCTATCCGTGCTCGCTTCGAGTATTGGACATCGAGCGTATGTTGTAGGAACGTTACTTGGGCTTCTGGCGGTTATCACTTCGTACATTGCGCTGGGGCTCGAGCTTCGTTACACCTTTGAATATGATCTTTCGATCTCTAAAAAAATCGCGTGGGCGCTCACCGCGTTTGTGCCGCTCGCGGTGTATCTTGCGGGGGTGCGCAGTTTTATTTTACTCATCGATGTTATCGGCGCGGTTGGTGTCGGTGTCGAAGGAACAATGATCGCATTACTCGCACGTCGCGTACTTGGCACGCGAATACTTATCGCTGGCGGTATTGCCGCGGCACTCGTTGTTGGTGCCGCCTTCGAATTGATGCGTGTCTCTGGATTACTATGACTAAAAAAGAATTGCTCGCGAGTCTCGAGCAAGAAATGATCAATGACACTTCACTGCCGCTCGGAGAAGCTCGTTTGGTATTTGGTGAAGGTACAGCGGATGCCGAAGTGTTATTTATCGGTGAAGCGCCCGGTTTTCATGAGGACCGGTTAGGCCGTCCGTTTGTAGGGAGAGGAGGAGAGCTACTCACTGAGTGTATTAAAAGTATTGGTTGGCAAAGAGAGCAAATATATATTACGAACATTGTGAAGCGGAGACCCCCTGACAATCGCGATCCATTACCCGAAGAGATAGAAGCATACAAACCATATCTTGCGCGTCAGATCGAAATTATTAGTCCGCGTATCATTGTGCCGCTGGGGCGTTTCGCGATGAATTATTTTTTACCCGACGCAAAAATTTCTCGTGACCAAGGAAAAACATTTACGGTCGGAAAATATAAAGTGATGCCGATGTTTCATCCGGCGGCCGCACTGCGTGGCACCACGGTGCTCAACCAGTTTAAAGAAACATTTGGGAAACTTCCCGCAGTAGTATCGGGTGAGATAGAAGTCATTAAGCCGGAACCTGCACAAATAAAAAAATCTTCCGAAGAAGAATCGCCGCAGGCCCCACTCTTCTAGTTTTTTTAAAAAAGAAAAATTCGCTATAAAAAAGTGCGGGCCCGACGCGTGATGCGGCGGGCCAATTATGAAGAGAGAATTGTGGAAGGTGCGGTAAGCAGAGAGAGTGTAGGGAAGGGGGAGGTTTGTAAGTGACACATGAGTGTCAGTGCCGGGGGTGGCCATTACGCGAAGCCTCGCTCTTCTCTAAATCTCACTGCTTGTAGGATCTGATATAAGTATAGAGTGTAAAATTTTTTTATGATACATCTCTCTGTGGAAAACTTTTCTCTGCGCTATACTAAGCTTATACACTATGAAAAATAAAGAGGTTTCAGACATATTACTTGCCATTGCTGAGTACTTTACGGTATTTGATGAGCCATTTAAGGCGCGTGCATATGAAAAAGTAGCTGAGACGCTCGCGAGCTTTGAGGGCGATGTGCAAGAGATATATAACAATGGTGGCACAAAAGCTCTCGAAGAAATTCCCGGCATCGGCAAGGGTATCGCGCAAACCATCGAAGAATTTTTCAAGACAGGTCGCGTGCGCGAGTTAGAGTCTATGCGCAAAAAATTGCCGGTCAATATGCAGGAGTTGCGTAGTATCGAAGGTATCGGGCCCAAGGCGATTAAAACTCTTTACGAAAAACTAAAAGTAAAAGATGTAGCGAGTCTTAAGAAAGCTGCACTTGCAGGTAAAATTCGAAAGCTCGAAAAGTTTGGCCTCAAGTCCGAACAGAAAATTTTAAAAGGCATAGAATTTTTTGAATCATCGAGTGGGAGATTTTTGTTAGGTGAGGCGCTGCCGATTGCACGACGTATTGCTAGTGATTTAAAAAACATCAAAGGCGTCTCGCGTGTGGAGATCGCCGGATCAATCAGACGATGGCGCGAGACATCGGGCGACATTGATATTTTAGTAGAGGCTACAAACGCCGATGCAGTGATGAGCGCGTTTGTCGCGCGCAAAGATGTGGCGCATATCATCGCGCACGGCGAGACCAAGAGTTCAGTACATCTTAAAGACGGTATCGATGTCGATGTGCGCGTACTACCAAAAAAATCTTTTGGTGCCGCACTCATTTATTTTACGGGTTCAAAAGAACAAAATGTTTTGTTGCGGTCCCTTGCACTCAAGAAAAAATTAAAGCTCAATGAATACGGTTTATATCGCGGTACGAAAATAATTGCAGGAGCAACTGAAGAAGAGGTTTACAAGGCACTTGGTGTAGTGCTGCCGCCACCCGAACTTCGTGAAGGCGATACACTTATCTCGCCACTAAAAGATTTAATTGATTTCGATGATCTTCGTGGAGATTTTCAAACACAGACTGATTGGACGGATGGCGCAGATTCTTTGGAGGCGATGGTGCGCGAGGCAAAACGTTTGGGTCATGAATATATCGCGATCACCGATCATACGCGTAGTTTGGCGATGACGGGTGGATCAGATGAAAAAAAATTACGCCGCCAAATGCGTGAGATCGATGCACTCAATAAAAAAATTTCAGGCATCACTATTTTAAAGGGAGCAGAAGTAAATATCATGAAAGATGGCGCGCTTGATATTTCTGATGAGGTTTTGTCAGAGCTTGATATTGTGGGCGCGGCCGTTCATTCGCATTTTAATCTCACCGAACAAGAACAGACCAAGCGCATCATGCGTGCGATGTCCAATCCGCATGTCGATATTCTTTTTCATCCGACCGGACGTGTTCTTAAAAAAAGGGATCCCTATGCAGTTGATATTGATCGCATCATCGCGCATGCGGTCTCAACAGGCACCGTTTTAGAAATTGACGCGCATCCATGGCGGCTTGATTTGAAAGATGATCATATCAAACGTGGGGTGAATGCGGGCGCGATGTTTAGTATTGATACCGACGCGCACTCGCTTGCAGAACTCTCATATTTGGAGTATGGTATAGGACAAGCGCGACGCGCAGGTCTCTCAAAAAATAGTGTACTCAATACGCTTGCATTGTCGGCGTTACAGAAGTTTTTGGCGACCCCAAAACAAAAGCGTCGTCTCCTATGACCGATAAAGATATAAAAGTTGAGCGATCCGCGGGAGCTATCTTGTTCCGGCGGCAGGGTGGGCGCGTCTGGTACGTGCTTCTTCAGTATGCGACGCGTAATCATTGGACGTTTCCACGCGGGCGACTCGAAGAAGGTGAGCGCCCGATTGATGCGGCACGCCGCGAGATCGAAGAAGAGACAGGCATCTCACGCGTAAAATTTATCCCAGGTTATAAAGAAACAATTCATTTTCGCTATCAGTGGCCACCCAAGACCGAAGGGGCGGAGCAACGGCTTAAATTTATCACCTTCTATTTAGGTGAGGTTTTTGGTCGTACCATTAAAATATCTGAAGAACATAAGAATTTCGTATGGGCGCCCTTTGAAAAAGCTATGAAAATCATCAAACATAAAAATAGCAGGGAGCTTTTGAAGAAGGCAAATGCGAAGATCTTGCGCATGGGCGCAAAGAAGCCACCTTTGGTATCATAAGACTATGTTTATCTCTATTCTTTTAGCCAGTATCGCCGAAGCGCTCGTGTCATTTCTGGCAGGTGTCGCCGTCATTCTCAATGAAAAGCGTATGATGCGCGTGGTTCATTGGGTGATCAGCTTTGCCGTTGGCGTGATGCTAGGCACGGTATTTTTTGATATTTTACCTGAAACCTTTCACTTTTTAGAGCCTGAGATGGCGCTACCATGGGTACTTGGCGGTTTTTTGGCCTTTTTTGTGCTCGAAAAGTTGCTTTTCTGGTACCACTGCCATGATGGCGTGTGCGAGACGCATGCATCTGCTTACCTCGTGCTGGTGGGGGATGCAATTCACAATTTTATCGATGGCGTGTTTATCGCGTTTGCGTTCGCCGCTGGTTTTTCGACCGGTATTTTGGCAGCAATTGCAGTTATCTTACATGAGATTCCGCAGGAGGCGAGCGATTTTGCCGTCATGCTCCACGGTGGATTTAGCCGCAAGAGAGCTCTTTTTTGGAATACCGTAGTATCAATCACGACGGTAGTTGGTGCTATTATTGGGTACTACCTGACGATTTCTTTTGGGTATATTGGTATACTCTTGGCGCTTGTAGCAGGTAATTTCTTGTATGTGGCGGCAGCTGACCTGATACCCGAGCTTCATCACAAGCACGGTTCGCGCTCATCAATCATGCAAATCGCGCTCATTGTGGCGGGCATACTGCTCGTATATACGGTAGGCATGTTCGTCCACGAATAGATCAAAAGACAAACAAAAAATCCCCGTACGGGGATTTTTTGTTTGAGTTCTATTTTACCTGGGCGAGGACTGCGTCGAATGCTTTGGGGTGATGCTCGGCGAGTGTCGAGAGGATCTTGCGATCGATCTTGATATCAGCCTTCCGGAGAGCTCCCATAAGCTTGCTGTAGGAGGTACCTGACGTTTTTGCCGCGGCACTGATCTTTACGTTCCAGCCCTTGCGCATTACACGCTTTTTCTTTCTGCGGTCTTGAAATGAGTGGGTGTAGGCGTGGAGGAGTGCTTCTTTGGCGGCTCGTTCTTTCTTGCTACGCTGCCAGCGAAATCCTTTGGTTTGCTTGAGGACTGAGCGGCGGCGTTTGAGCGCGCCGACGCCTCGTTTTACGCGTGTCATGGGAGTATATTAGTTAGGAAGATAACGGTCTTTGATAATTTTACCAAAAGAAAATTCTTTGGTTTTGTTGTTCGCCATTTGGCGTGAACGACTCTTTTTAGCACTAAAGTGGTTTTGATGCGGTCGGCGCTTGAGTACTTTGCCTGTTTTGGTTACTCGGACTCGGCGCAGGACTGCTTTGTTTGTTTTTGCCATGGTGTTCGGGTTCTATGATCATAAGGAGTCCACGGGGACCTTTCTTGGGCTTTTCCGCAATCTTGTGGGGGACGGTAATCGCCTCAAGAAGTTTGGTGAGCCTGTCGTGGACAAAGTTTTTATCGATATATTTTTCTCGGCCGCGCAGTGTGAGTTGTATCTGAAGGCGGTGACCCGCTTTCAAGAATTTTTCAGCCTGCTTGGCTTTCATGACGAGGTCATGCGAGCCGGTACCGAGACGCACACGGATACCTTTGATTTCTACTTCGTGTGCTTTTTTCTTTGCTTTTCGAGCATCTTTCTCGAGTTGGTACTGGTATTTACCCCAGTCCATGATACGAGCTACGGGGGGTTTAGCCGTAGGCGAAATCTCGATAAGATCGAGGCCTGCGTCGCGTGCAAGTGCGAGGGCTTCGTCTCGTGATTTGATACCGACATTGTCGCCCGTAGCCCCAATGACTCGGAGTTCAGGTGCGCTAATCGCTTGATTGATGCGTGTTTTTGGTACCAATGTTCCTATAGTGTAGTGATATTTAGCCCTAAAGTCAAGGGTAGGTATGAAAAGGGCCCATCTTGGCGATGGTCGCCAAGATGGGCCGCGGCCCTTCAGTTGAGGTGAGCTGTCTCGCTCGGGTGCGTCGGAGGGTAGTAGACGTCCCACGAGATCTCGTCGTCGCTCTCGAGGTCTCGCGTGCGCGCGAGGTACCGTACCTTGAGGGTGCCGGCATCTGTCTCGAGTTCGACGTTGAATACGGGCCCTCCCATGCCGCCGATCGAGTAGACGGCGCCCGTCGAGGTCACGACGCCTTCCATGTTGGGGCGTCGGATGCGCTGCTCCGAACGGGACTCGCGGTGCATCTCGCGAGCGGTATTGAAGAGAACTTCGGCGATCTCTTCGGTGATAGGGCGCCCCGTAAACCAGAGGCAGATGACTCGTTCACGTCTTCGCACGCTTCCTCCCTTGTTGTCGGCGAAAAAGACTCGCCCGCTCTCGAAAGATTATGATAAAAAATACTTTTTTTGTCAAGACCAGCTAACATAGCTATCAACAAGAATCATTTTGCCTCGCGTTGGCAGTTTCTTATAGTATGAAAGTATGGAAAGCATGATCCGCGACAGGTGGTTTTTCTGGGCCATCTCACTCATCGTTATTGTAGGATTCGGGCTCTGGGGATATATCCAGTACACGATTCTCGAGATCGATAGTGAGATAGATTCAGTAGCAACGGCTACGGTATCGCGCCCACAGCGCTGATTTCAATAAAAAGAAAATGGCGCCGCCTTGCTGATGCGTGGTGGCGCCTTATGCTGTCTAGCCGCGTCGGTTACGGGAGCAGTCGCTGAACCGCGAGGTCGATGTGATCCCACGGGAGATCATGACTCTTGAAGACCTTCAACGATGAGCGGCAAACTTCGACCGCACCTACACCCTCGATCATGAGGATATTGTCGATGATCTGTGCCCAGAATGGACCCACGAAATTACTCATGGAGTTGGTGCTAGGTCTGCCCGTCGAGAAGAAATGTATGGGGATGCTTTGGATGGGGATCTCTGTGCGCACTGCATATTCACGTTGGTCGAAATTGCACTCCATAATCAAATTCATACGGGGTACCTCCAATGTCTTTATATACCGCTTGGGCTGCATTTAGCAAACAAAAAAGTTATCCAATGCTGACATAGAGGGTAGTTGTAGTGTAAGGTGGGCATTATGAAAAGTGCTCAAGAAATATTTAACCGCATCCAAGAAATTCGCCGCGAACAGCGTGATTTGAAGGGTTCGTACAAAGACGCGCTCGAAAATACTACAGGGTATCGTGAGATCGTACAGGAATACAACAAAATTCGTGATAAAAAAGTATCAATAGAGCAAAAGATCAAGCGCGAGTCAGCCGCCGAGTTCGCAAAGCTCGAGAGTATGAAAAATAATCTCAAGAGTGATCAAGAAATGCTCAGCGACATTGCCCTCACGCATATGATGAAAGGGGAGCAGGTGGAGATTACCGATGAACACGCAAACCAATACGAACCGGTCTTTTCGGTAAAGTTTAAAAAGAAGGGGTAGAAAATCTCTATAAAAAAGAAAGCGGCTCGCACGTGGAACGTGCGAGCCGGAACGGCCGGTTTTTTCGCGGTGAGTCTGTTTTTAGTTAGGTCTGATTCTTATCGATTGATGTAGTACGCCCCCTAATATCCCGATTTTGTAATCGACCTTGATTTTGTCGCCAACATCGATGTTGTCGAAGAACTGCTTTGTGGTGGTAAGAGCAACCTTTTCTCCATCAATCTTGAAATGAAGTTTATAAGACTGCGGAAGGTGTTGCGGTACCATGATCTTTCCAACTGGGTGTATTGCAGTACGAGCAGGGCGAGCGCGTTTTGCCTCGATCCTTGAAGTCGTCGACTTCAAGGAACCGGTGCTTACCGAATCGATGAGGATTACGCCTAATCCCAGCGCCATGACTATATACAAAAGCATAATTAGTGCCATGAACGCCGCCCAGGATCTGTCTCCGAATGACGAGTGCCGAGAAAAAATGTTGTTCAAGACACCTCTGATTTTGAGATTTTGAGTCGTGTGTCCACTAGGCATACTCAGTCCTCCTCCCGAGTTACTATGTTGTCAGTCGCAGTTGTAAACGAACTATTTTCAGTGGAAGTGGGCGGAATCGAACCGCCGTCCGAAAGTTCTTCTCAATAAAAATTTATACAGGCGTACTCAAGCACGAAGCGAGAGAGTTTGCTCGATTAGTTTCGCGCGCGGGTATCGAGCATAGTGCGCACTAGCTAGGGATTATAACACCGGCATTCCACGCACCTAGCGGTTGCGGACCGATGCTCTAGCGCATAGTGGCTAGAGAAACGCCTGCGGTTTAGGCAAAAGCCATAGCCGGCTGGCGGTTAAATAAGTTTGCACTTATTGGCGTGTGGCATTTTTGAAAGAGGTGACCACACCTGCTCTTGCCTGATTTTCAAAGAGTCGAGACCCCGTCGAGGCCTGTCACTCCCTTATGGAAACTTGGGCTTGCCGCATATTTTTTCGCGCGGCTTAACCCTAAAGGGCTCCGACGCCGTCGTTCAAAAATACACGGCGCGCCCTCGTACTTATTATTAGAACTTTTTCAACTCGCGGGCGATGGTGCGTTTGACCTCGCGTGTTTTGATGACTTCGCGCTTGTCGCGCATTTTTTTCCCGCGCGCAACACCAAACTCAAGCTTGATGGTACGGGCTTTATTATACAACTTAATTGGTACCAATGTCAAGCCCTTCTCGTGTTCCTTGCCAGCAAGGTATGAAAGCTCTTTTTTATGGAGTAAAAGCTTGCGCGTGCGGTCAGGATCGTATGACGGTGGGGTATTGGGCTGTTGGTAGGGAGGTATACTCGCCCCCACCAAAAATGCCTCACCCCCACGGATGAGTACGCGCGAGCCCTCCAGATGGGCGTTGCCTGCGCGTATAGATTTGACTTCAAATCCAAAAAGCTCGATGCCCGCCTCGTAGGTTTCGAGTATCTCGTAGTCAAAGTGTACTTTTTTGTTTTCGGTCGCCATATGAGTGAAAGCTCGACTGCACTCTTTTTTTCGCGCTTAACCCTAAAGGGCTCCGACGCGTCTCAAAAAAGAATACAGTCTATGCTTTCTTGAGTGTAGAACAAATATGGTTTTTGCGTTAGAGTGATGCCTATGGAGCGGAATCTACGTACCTATATAGAAGATGTCTTGCGCCGCGAGATAGGTAGTGACGTGCCTTTTTCGGTCGAGCGCCAAGAGGTAGTGGGGCGGGGAGACTATTCGTCAAATATTGCGCTTGTGCGCGCCAAAGTTGAAAAGCGTCTACCTATGGCGGTTGCCGAAGATATCGCAATCCGGATCAAAGAAAAACATTTGCCTGTTTTTAGCAAGATCGAGGCAGCTACTCCCGGATTTCTCAATTTTTATTTTGACAAGCAATACTTGATTGAGATCTTGCGTGATTCTTTTGCGCCAGAACCAAAGCCAAAGCTCGGTACCGCATCAGTAGAATATATTTCTGCAAATCCTACTGGCCCCATGCATGTTGGCAACGCGCGGTCAGGGCCCATCGGTGATGTGGTCGCGAATTTGCTAGCAGATCGCGGGTACAAAGTAGTTCGTGAATATTTTCACAATGACGCAGGCGCGCAGATCGGCCGCTTTGCAGATTCACTCTGGCATTGGTATTTGATCGCATGTGGCGAGCCTTCAACACTCGCGGAAGACGGTTATCAGGGCGAATATGTCCAAGAGATGGGCAGAGCCGTACATAAAAGATATGGCGCCAAGATTTTAAAGAAACCCGATCTCTATAAAGAACGCATTACCAAAGTAGCGCTTGAGCGGATGCTCAAAGATAACTTGGCTTTGGCAAAGCGCATGGGTATCGTATTCGATAAGGTTGTGGCCGAGAGCGATCTCGAATCAAAGACCAAGCGCGCGCTCGCCCTACTCGATAAAAAAGGATTGCTGACCAAAAAAGAAGGTGCGGTATGGTTTACACCTAAAGACGATAACTTGGGCGAGCGCGAATCGGTCGTCATCAAGAGTGACGGTACCTATGTATATTTTGCGGGTGATATCGCGTATCATGCTGATAAATTTAAGCGCGCGGATTTGGTAGTAGATGAGTTAGGAGAAAATCATGAAGGTCATGTGCCCAAGCTTCGCGCGATCGCTGATGCGTTTGATTTCCCGCAAAAAGATTTCAAAGTAGTAGTGCACGGGCAGGTGACACTCAAAAAAGACGGTCAGGTGGTATCGATGGCAAAGCGCAAAGGTAATTTCGTCACAGCCGAAGAACTTTTGGACACCGTGGGCAAGGATGCCTTTAGGTTTTTTATGCTGCAGTATGCACCCCGCTCAGCCATGACTTTTGATATGGATCTGGCACGTGCTAAATCAAAAGACAATCCCGTCTACTATATACAGTACGCGCACGCGCGAGCTTCGAGTATCCTCAAAAAGGCGGGGTATCACCAAAAACGCAAGATAAATTATAAAAAAGTAGCATGGCCACTACTTGAGACTGAGGCCGAGTGGGCGATTATCCGCATGATCTTGGCATTGCCTGATGTAATCAACCAGACCGCCGAAGATTTTCAGCTCCAGCGCCTCTCGCGCTTTGCGATTGACTTTGCACGGGCCTTCACGCATTTTTATGAGACTACGCATGTGATTGGTGAGCGCGCCGAGCTTGAGTACGCACGGCTCGCACTCGTCTCACTCTTTCGTGAGACTATGCAGCGGCAATGTAAACTTATGGGCATTTCTACTCCAGATATGATGTAGTAATATGTATATATGGAAAAATTTTTGAAAAATCCAAAGATACAAATTTTACTACTTTCCATAGTAGCTTTGACCATTTTTAGTCTAGGGATTTTTTTGATGAGCATTATATTTTTGGAAGGTTTCGGCAATTGGTTTGGCTTTTGAACACACAAAGTTGCTAAATTAAAAAAAATCGATTAGTATTTTCACATATGGATATGCAACAACCACGCAATGTTATTATCGGACTTCTCGCACTCTTCGTTGTATTCGGCGGAGTTGTTTGGCTTGGTACGAGCGCGCCCGCAAAGCCCGCAGACAATACCGGTACTGCCTCGCTGACTGATCAGGGTGGTCAGCCACCGGCCGAAACAATGACTGAGCCCGAGGTTATGCAATTTCAAGGAGAAACTGTGAAGGTAACTATGAAAACCCAAAAGGGTGACATTGAGCTTGAGCTCTATCCTGCTGTCGCCCCCAAGACTGTATCAAATTTTGTCACGCTGACCAAAAAAGGATTTTACAATGGTCTCAAATTTCATCGTGTAGTACCTGGCTTTGTCGTGCAGGGTGGTGATCCAGCAGGCAACGGCACAGGCGGCCCCGGCTATGAATTTGAAGACGAGATCAATCCCAAGGCACTTGGTGTGCCAGCGGAGATGATCTCAGCGCTCGAAAATGCTGGATACAAGTTTAACTATGATCTCAAGTCGATGAAGAATGACGTGGGCGGCATTTCAATGGCGAACCGCGGACCAAATACCAACGGCAGTCAGTTTTTCATCATCACCGAAAGCCCGCAGGTACATCTTGATGGCCGTCATACCGTCTTTGGTCGCGTGACCAAAGGTATGGATGTAGTCTTGAAGCTTGCCGAAGGTGACGCGATGACCGAGGTCACGGTAGCTGAATAATTGCAAAACATAGTAAGTTCAAGACGCGCCTTCGGGCGCGTTTTTGGTATTGAAAATGACCCCAACTTCTATTAGAATAAAAAAATGCGAGATGAGCGTGGCGTCCTTGGATTCTGGACCCAGAAAAATATTTTTGAAAAAAGCATTAAGCAGCGCGCTCGGGCAAAGCGCTTTGTTTTTTTTGAGGGGCCGCCTACGGCAAACGGCATGCCGGGGCTTCATCATGTTGAATCACGTTCGTTCAAGGATGTCATCGCGCGATACAAGACCATGCAGGGCTTTTTGGTGGAGCGCAGGGCGGGGTGGGATACTCATGGTCTACCGGTCGAGATTGGCGTCGAGAAGGCGCTCGGATTTAAATTAAAGCAAGATATCGAGGCGTACGGCATCGAGCCGTTTAATCGCAAGTGTAAAGAGTCTGTGTGGCTCTATACGAATCAGTGGGAGAAGGTGACCGAGCGCATGGGGTATTGGCTTGATACGAAAAATCCCTATATCACCTATAAAAATTCTTACATCGAATCGCTCTGGCATATTGTCAAAGAGTTTTCGTCGCGTAAACTTTTGTATCAGGATAATCGCGTGGTGCCGTGGTGCGCGCGGTGCGGTACGGCGTTATCATCACACGAGCTTGCACAGGGGTACAAAAAAGTAAAAGACCAATCAGTCTATGTACGCTTTCGTCTCAAGACGCGCAGAGCCTCACTTCTTGTGTGGACTACCACGCCGTGGACTCTGCCAGCCAATGTGGCGGCAGCGGTGCATCCCGATCTTGAATATGTAACGATTGATGATCGGGGCGAGCAGCTTATTGTGCTCGGGTCGCTTGCGGCAAAACTTTTTCCCGGTCTCGAGCCCCTCTGGCGCGAGCCCGGTTCAAAGCTGTTGGGGCTTGAGTATGACGCTCCCTATCCCGCACCCGAAATTCCCTATCGTGTGGTTGCAGGTACGTTTATCACCGACCAAGATGGTACCGGTATCGTGCATATCGCGCCCGCATTCGGCGACGATGACCTCAAGGTAGGCAAGCGCGAAGGGTTACCGGTATATGTGACGGTTGATGATGCGGGCCAGTTTACTGATGCGGTGCCGCAGTGGCGGGGGATGTTTGTCAAAGAAGCCGATCCGTTGATAGTTAAAGATTTGGTGCAAAAAGGACTTTTGTTTAAAGAAATGCTCTATGAGCATGATTATCCGTTTTGCTGGCGATGCGATACGCCACTCATCTACCGCGTGCGCAAATCATGGTGGGTAAAAGTCAGCGCGGTGCGTCCCAAGATGGTCGAGGCAAATAAATCAGTACACTGGTATCCTACGCACTTGCGCGATGGTCGTTTTGGCCAGTGGCTTCGCGAAGACAAAGATTGGGCGTTCTCAAGAGAACGCTACTGGGGTACGCCACTTCCGGTCTGGACGTGTCGCGAGTGTGGTCAGCGTGATGTGTTTGGATCACTCGCTGAGATATCGGCGCGCGCGCCAAAATCTTCCAATATCTATTTTTTGATGCGCCACGGGTTTGCGAAAAATAATTTACTCGGTATCGCTACCGCCAAGCTCGGCGATTCGTATGGTTTGGTACCAAAAGGCAAGACCGAGGTAAAAAAGGCGGCAGCGAGTCTCAAAAAGGCCGGCATCCAGCTTATCATCTCATCTGACCTGACGCGCACGCGTGAGACCGCGGCAATTTTAGCGCGCGAACTTCGCGTGCCAGTTTTATATGATGCAGATCTGCGCGAGCATAACCCAGGTGATTACGAGGGCGACCCCGTCGAAGATATCTGGAAAAAGCATACGGCCGAAGAAATACTGAAACACCCGTTTCCGGGAGGCGAGTCATGGGCTGATGTAAAGATGCGCAGTTTCCGATTTTTCCAGCGGCTCGAGAGTTTGCATAAAAAGAAAAAGATTTTGATTGTAGGGCATGGCGACCCACTTTGGTTTTTGGAGGGCATTATGCGTGGCACGCAGCAGCCTGATGAATTGTCTCCCGCCAAATATCTCAAAAACGCCGAGGTGCATCGCGTAGTACCAGCGGCAGTGCCGCGCAATGGCTGTGGCGAGACGGATCTTCATAAACCATTTATCGATGAGTTCTCCGTCATGTGTTCAGGGTGCCTCTCGCGCATGGATCGTACGCCTGAGGTCGCTGATGTGTGGTTTGACTCGGGTGCGATGCCGTTTGCCGCACAGCACTATCCCTTTGAGCACAAAGAACTTATCGATAAGGGGCTTGCGTATCCTGCTGATTTTATCTCCGAGGCCATTGACCAGACGCGCGGATGGTTTTATACGCTTCTTGCGGTGGCGACACTCTTGGGCAAAAAAGCCCCGTATAAAAACGTTATCTCTCTCGGCCATGTACTCGACAAAGAAGGTAAAAAAATGTCGAAATCAAAGGGTAACGTAGTAGAACCCATGGATCTTTTTGAAAAATACGGCGCTGACGCAGTGCGGTGGTATTTCTTTACTATCAATCAGCCGGGCGACTCAAAGCTTTTTGATGTATCTGATCTCGAAAAATCAAAGCGCACTTTTATTGATCTCTTTTTAAATACACTCAATTTTTATGAGATGTATAAGCCGGTAGCTAAAAAAACATCGCGCAAAAACGTGCTTGATTTGTGGGTGGAGGCAAAATCGGCACAGGTGAGTGCCGAGGCAGCGCGCCGCATGGACGCATATGATGTCGTGGGTGCGGCGCGTCTTATCGAAGACTTTGTAGGCAACGACATCTCGCGCTGGTATGTCAGGCGTTCGCGCGAACGCATGCGCTCGGGGGAGGGCGTTGAGACGCTGCGCAAGACCTTACTCCAGACGGCTATTTTGGCGGCTCCCTTTGTGCCTTTTACTGCGGAGATTGTGTACCGTGCCGTAGGAGGCAAACGCGAGAGCGTGCATTTGGAAGATTGGCCCAAAAAGCGCGCACACAACAAGGCGCTTGTCGCCGGTATGGATGAGGTGCGCGCGCTTGCCGCGCGGGGTCTTGAGCTTCGCGCCCGTGCCGGTATCAAGGTTCGTCAGCCACTCGCATCCCTCATGGTCAAGGGGATTACCGTTCGCGATTCCGCTTTACTCGATGTTTTGAAAGAAGAACTCAACGTTAAAGATATTATAGTCAATAAAAAGATTGCTGATGATGCTGCGCTCGATATTGTGATCACGCCAGAGCTCAAAGAAGAAGGGGAGGTACGTGAGCTGATTCGTTTTGCGCAAGACGCGCGCAAAAAAGCAGGTCTCCAGCCGCTCGACACGGTGGCACTTACTATCACGGGATCATTTTCGCCCGTAGCACTCGCCGCCATCAAAAAAGGCACGCGCGCCAAGCGCCTTGAGGTTACTGATACTACCAAGGGTGCCAGCGTCGTCTCTGTCGAGAAGGTGTAGTCATGAACAATTACTATGGTACCGATGCAGTGGTGCTCGCATCTCGTGAGCGAGGTGAGGCAGATCTGTATCTGACTTTTTTTACTAAAGACCTTGGACGCATCAGCGCGGTGGTGGCGGGCGTGCGCCTTGCTAAATCAAAGTTGCGTGGGCATCTGACATTGTTTGCGCCGCTTCGGCTCATGCTCACGCGCGGCAGTACGGTGTGGCGGGTGATTGACGCCGAATCGACCGAGCGGATGAGTGCCGCCGCCATCGCATATCGCAAGCGGTGTGCCGATTTTGTATTGCGCCTGACGGGTGACGAAGAGCCTGATCTAGATTTATGGGATGTTATTCTGGATATCGAGCATATAGATACTTTTTCTGATGAGATGCGCTTTAAGCTCCGGGTACTCGAGATAGGCGGCTTTCTGCCTGATGCTGCCGAACAAGCAAGATTTTTTACCCCAAAGGCGCGCGCGTTTATCATCAAGCGCACGGATGATGTGCTCTTTGCTGATACCCATGAGCGCGAGGCGTTTGAAGAAGGTATCGAGGGGATACTGCGCGCCAATCACATGCTATACTGATGATATGGCACTCGACGATCTTGGCCGACGGCTTTTTAAAAAAGATGAGCAGTTCAAAGACCGCGAGCGTTCGTGGCGTCTGCGTAAGCATAACGCGCAAGCGCCAATATCATGGAAAGAAGACTCTGTAGCTGAGGAAGATTCTATGCAAAAATTTCTTCGCAAACTTTTGTGGTGGGGTATTGGTGGCGGTGTGAGTCTCATCGCCGTCGTTATGCTGGGGTACTTTGTCATCTCGGGTAAGTTTTCGGTTTTTGGTGTGGATACGCGCAAGAATATCAATCTCACAGTAGAGTCTGCTGATGATGCGATCGCGGGCAAAAAACTCATCTGGCGCGTGGTGTATGAAAATAAAAACGATATCGCGCTTGATAAGGCGGTTCTTGTGTTTTCCTATCCCCCTATGTCGCAGCCGCTCGCAGGCGATTATATGAAGGGCGGCCTGCGCCCCGAACGCCGCGAGCTCGGCACCATCAATCCAGGTGATAAAAAAGAAGAATTGTTTTCCGCGATCGTATTTGGGGCGCAAGATGAAATTTTACAAGGTCAGGCAAAGATTGAATATCGACCGCGTGACTCATCAGTGCTCCTTGCCAAAGAAACATCGTACCAATCTCCAGTCAAAGGGTCGCTTTTAGGGCTCGAACTTTTGTTACCTCAAGAGCTCAAGGCTGGTCAGCAGATAGAAGCTAAGCTATCACTCGTATCGAGTGCCGAGACATCATTTCGTGGTATATCGCTTGAGATGATATATCCGGATGCATTTGAATTTATCTCATCGGATATCAAACCCACGCGGGGCAATGCTATTTGGACGATCGGCGATCTTGGTAAGGGTGATACGTTTAAACTCACGATCAAGGGGCGCATTAAAGATTCTATAGCTCCGCAGTCTATGAAAGCAAAAGTAGGCATCTACGATCGGACTAAAAATGAGTTTGATATGTTTACTTCGTCAGAAAAAACATTTTCTATCACGCCACCGCTGTTGGTCACCAAGCTCACTATTAACTCTGCCGAGCATCTTGATACGGGAGTGGTACTCGCTGGTTCAACCGTCAGGGGTGTGCTCGAGTGGAAAAATAATTTGCCTGTTGCCGTTTCCAATGCGACCGTTGAGCTCGCGCTTGAAGGGGAAGCGTTTGATATAAAGACGCTTTTGAGTGACAAGGGCGAATTTGATCAAAATCGCAACTCGCTCCGGTGGGTACCAGGGCGTATCCCCGAACTACTCGTCGTTGATCCAGGCGAGACGGGTACTTTTACATTTTCCGTCGGGACAAATAAAACAATTAATGTACGTAATCCCACCCTTGTATTTCGCTCAAGTATGCGGACGAGCGAACAGCCCTCAGGATATGCGGGTGTTGATATTTCAGGGGAGGAACGTCTTACCTATAAACTTGCGACGCGCGCTACGTTTTCACAAAAAGGATATTACTATGATTCACGTGTACAAAACACTGGACCTGTTCCGCCACGCGTAGGACAAGAATCAACCTATCTCATTGTGTGGTCAGTGACTAATGCGACCAATGATCTGACTGATGCAGTGGTACATGCTACCTTGCCATCCTATGTGCGTTGGAGGGGAGTTGTCGATCCGCCGTCAGGCGCGTCGCTCTCATTTGATGAGGCGACGCGTGAGATCACGTGGCTTCCCGGCACGATTCCTGCGGGTACCGGCAGTAGTGACCGCGCGCGTGAAGTAGCGTTTCAAATTGCGTTTACGCCGTCATTACCACAGGTGGGTCAGCAGCCGGAGTTAGTATCAACAGCGGAGTTCGAAGGGCGTGACTCATTTGCTAATATTACTATTACGCAGGTCGCCGATCGTCAGACAACACTCTTGCGCGACGACCCTAGGGCGTTTCGCGAAGGTAGTCAGGTGCGCGAATAAAGTTGGCCAAAGAGGCCACCCGTGCTAGGTTTTCTTTATGACTTCACTCGACACTATCGTATCGCTCGCAAAACGCAGAGGATTTATCTTCCCTGGGTCTGATATTTATGGCGGTCTTGCAGGTACCTGGGACTATGGCCCGTTGGGTGTCGCACTCAAAAATAATATCAAGAACCTCTGGTGGCAAAAATTTGTGATCGAACGAGAAGATATGTATGGAGTTGATGCCGCACTCCTGATGAACGCGCGCGTATGGGAAGCATCAGGTCATGTCGCTGGATTTTCTGATCCGCTGGTAGAATGTAAGAAATGTAAAAAACGCTTTCGCGCTGATCATGTTGAGGGGAGTGCGTGCCCTGAGTGCAAGGGTGAGCTTTCCGAGCCTCGCGCATTTAACATGATGTTTAAGACGCAGATAGGTGCAGTAGAAGATTCTGCGGCCGTGTCATACTTGAGGCCAGAGACGGCACAGGGTATCTTTGTAAATTTCAAAAATGTAGTTGATGCGTTTCACCCAAAGCTTCCTTTTGGTATCGCGCAGATTGGCAAGGCCTTTCGCAACGAAATCACGCCTCGTGATTTTATTTTTCGCGTCAGAGAGCTCGAGCAGATGGAGGTGGAATATTTTATCCGCGAAGATGACTGGCAACGCGCATTTGAAGAATGGAGAATAATAATGCTCGCATGGTGCGAATCTATCGGTCTTGATATGGCGTCTGTCAGTGAACTTGAAATTGCCGATGGCGATCGCGCGCACTATTCAAAACGTACGATTGATTTTGAGTTCGAATATCCGTTTGGCAAAAAAGAGCTTTACGGTCTTGCATATCGTACGAATTATGATTTGACCAAACATATCGAGCACAGCTCCAAAGATCTCTCGTATTTTGATGAGGAGACCAAAGAGCGCTTTACCCCGCATGTTATCGAGCCGTCACTTGGCGTTGAGCGCACACTGTTGGCACTCATGCTATCTGCGTACCGCGAAGATGAGGTAGGTGGCGAGAAACGAGAATACTTGGCATTCAAGCCATCGGTCGCCCCTGTAAAGGTGGCTGTTTTTCCTCTTGTTAAAAACAAGCCCGATCTTGTCGCGAAAGCTCGCGAAGTATATGTGGGTCTCAAAAAAGAATTTGGCGCTGTAGTATTTGATGACAACGGCAATATTGGTAAGCGCTATCGCAGGCAAGACGAGATCGGTACCCCGTGGTGCGTGACGGTTGATTACCAAACGCTCGAAGATGGTACGGTGACCGTGCGTCATCGTGATACCGCCGAGCAAGAGCGCGTGGCGATTGGTGATGTCGCCGGCACGTTCCGCGAAAAGCTTTCGTAAGAAGTTTTTCTCTTTCATCCTCCTGCTTTCTTTTCGGGTTTTTTGTGGTATGATAGCGCTATGAAATTTACTGAAAAGAAGTTCAAAAATGGTCTGCGCGCGATTGTCGCCCCCATGGAATCGACTCAAACGATTACGATTTTGGTATTGGTGGGCACGGGGTCCAATTACGAGACGAGAGATATCAGTGGTCTTTCTCATTTTTTGGAACACATGTTTTTCAAGGGTACAAAAAACTATCCAAAACCGCTCGAGCTTGATACAAAAATCGAGGCCGTAGGAGCTCTACATAATGCTTTCACTGATCGGGAAGAGACAGGATATTATATCAAAATTGATGCTAAGCATTTTGATCTGGCACTCTTATTTGTTTCTGAGATTTTACAAAATGCCCTGTTAAAAGAAGAGGAAATCAATCGTGAACGCAATGTTATTTTGCAGGAGATGAATATGATTTGGGATGATCCGCGCCGGTATATTTGGTCCGTTTTCGAAGAGATGGTATATGGTGATAATTCGTATGGATGGGATGTCATTGGTACTGCTGAAAATATCAAAAACATGAAGCGAAGCGATTTTGTGAAATATTGGAAGAGCCAATATGTCGCAGGGAATACGGTAGTGACGGTGGCAGGTAATGTCTCAGAGGTAGCGACATTGCGTAAAATCGAGAGGGCGTTCAGCAAACTTCGCAAAGGTAAGTCAGCAAAGCCCGCTCTATTTAAACAGCCCACCCTCGGTCCGCGCATGAAGCTTCTTGATAAGGATACCGATCAGTCGCATATCGTAGTGGGGGCTTTGGGATATCCGCTTGGGCATAAAGATCGTGTGGTGGCGGACCTACTCTCAGCGATTCTTGGTGGGTATATGAGTTCTCGTTTGTTTACTGACATCCGCGAGCGTCGTGGTCTTGCGTACGCGGTTCGTGCGAGCCATCAAGCATATACTTCTACGGGCTTTTTCGGTGCATATGTTGGTGTACCACATACCAAAAGCATTGAGGCGGTTGATCGTATTATTAAAAATCTCGAAAAGATTAAAAAATCAGGAGTTACGGTTGAAGAGCTCAAGCGTGCCAAAGACAATGCCAAGGGACGGCTCGCCATTTCACTTGAGGCAACCGATGAGGTGGCATCCTTCTTAGGTGCTCAAGAGCTTCTTCTAAACAAGATTAAAAAACCCGACGAGCTTATCAAAAAGGTAGATGCGGTCACGCGCCAAGATATTGCTCGCGTTGCCAAGTCTCTTTTCCGTCGTGACAAGTTGTATCTCTCCATGATCGGACCTAAACTCAAGAAAGAAGCATTTGAGGAGATTCTCAAAAAAGCCCTATGAGTCGAAACCCTCGTACTACTATTGATATATCGACCAGCACGTTAATTCGATTGGCACTGGTGGTGTTAGGGGTTTTCTTTTTGTGGTTTGTGCGAGATATTTTGATGATAATCTTGGTATCGATTGTTATCGCGTCAGCAGTAGAACCTCTCGTGCAGTGGTTTATACGTTGGCGTATACCACGTGTCTTGGCCACGCTTATTATTTACCTCTCCGGCATGTTGTTTGTGGTAGGTATCTTTTATCTGTTGGTGCCGCCGCTCGCAGGCGACTTTCAAGCCTTCTTCACGCGTCTACCTTCGCTCATTGAGACGGCGCTTGTGCGCTTTCAAGAAAAGGTACCATTTTTCTCGTTTGATTTTGTTATCGAAGCCATTCGCTCTTCCGCGCTCAATGCTGATCAATATGTGCGTGAAGCAGTTGATGGATTTTTCAGTTTTTCATCTACCTTTTTCTCGAGTATCATATCGTTCGGGTTTATTGTCATCATCTCGTTTTATCTGACGGCGCAGGAAGATGGTATCGCCGATGTATTGCGCATTATTACTCCTAAAGAATATGAAGAGTACGCATTGAGTTTGTGGGGGCGCTCGCAACGTAAAATTGGCCGGTGGCTCCAAGGGCAGCTGCTCTTGGGTTTGTTGGTAGGCGTGTTGGTCTTTATCATGCTCACGGTACTTCGTGTCGAACATGCGTTTCTTTTTGCTATACTCTCCGCCTTATTCGAGATTATTCCTTATTTTGGCCCCGTCATGGCTGCGATACCAGCTATTGCTGTTACTGCCATCAAGGATCCGCTCTTAGGTCTTTTGGTTGCAGGTATTTATTTTCTCGTGCAGCAAATGGAAAATCATCTTATCTATCCGCAGGTAGTGCGTAAAACCGTAGGTGTTCACCCACTCTTAGCGATCATCGCACTTTTGGTAGGTGGTACGGTAGCCGGTGCCATGGGTATCATTATCGCCATTCCATTGGCGGTGGTGCTTGTCGAGTATTTCAACGATGTTGTCGAGCGGAAGCGCACGGTATAGCCCTGATTGATTTATGGATAAAAAATTTTACGTCACAACGCCTATTTTTTATGTAAACGCGCCACCTCACCTCGGGCATGCGTATGCTGATGTGGTAGCCGATACGCTCGCACGATGGCATCGGGCACGAGGCGAGCAGACGTTTTTCTTGTCAGGTACTGACGAGCACGGTGCAAAGATTGTGCGCGCGGCGGAAAAGGCCGGTATGTCAACTGATGAGTTTGTATCAAAACATCGCGATGAGTTTAAGGCGCTTCTTGATGCGGTTGGTGCTTCGACTGATTCATTTATTTTTACGTCAGACCAAAAACGTCACTGGCCAGGTACTCAATCGTTTTGGAAAAAGTTAGTTGACGCAGGAGACCTTTATAAGGCGACGTATAAAGGTCTTTATTGTGTGGGCCATGAAGCATTTGTGACCGAGAAAGATTTGGTTGATGGAAAGTGTGCGGATCATGGTCAGGCACCTGAAGAAATTTCGGAAGAAAATTATTTTTTCCGCCTTTCCAAGTATAAGGATCGCATACATGAGGCTATAGCGTCTGATGAGCTCATGATCGCACCCGCAAGTCGCAAAAAAGAAATTCTTGCGTTTATCGAAGAGGGTGTTGAAGATGTTAGCTTCTCACGCCCTGCGCGTGATATTTCGTGGGGTATCCCTGTGCCAAATGACCATGAGCACACCATGTATGTATGGGCTGATGCGCTTGTAAACTATATTAGTGCGTTAGGGTTTGGTAGTGGTGACGATGCAAATTTTAAAACCTTTTGGCCTGCTGATGCGCATATCATCGGCAAAGATATTTTGCGTTTTCACGCGGTCATTTGGCCGGGGATGCTACTTGCGGCGGGCTTGCCTCTGCCACGCAGGCTTTTGGTGACCGGCATGATTCGCTCGGGCGGCCAAAAGATGTCAAAAACGCTCGGCAACGTAGTTGATCCACGTGTGATAATTGATTTGTACGGTAAGGATGCGTTTCGCTATTTTCTATTGCGCGAGATACCCTTTGGCGAAGATGGTGATTTTACTCTTGATCGCTTTCGTGATGTGTACGAGGGCAATCTCGCACATGGCATGGGAAATCTTGTCTCGCGCATGGCCGCTATGATTAAAAAATATTTTGACGGTGAGATTGCATTGCCATCAGTAGAAGCTCTAGCTGATGTGCCAACGCGGCGCGTACTCAAGCACGAGGTGCTCTCTTCACGCGTGTCGCTTGATGGTGTGGCGCTCGGCACATATTTTGAGCGCGACATCGCCGAAGAGTTTGCGCGTGCTATGTTCGAGTACCGTCTGACTGATGCTGTCACGATACTTTCTAGTTTTTTCTCCTTGCTTGATGGATATATTCAAGATTATGAACCATACCGTCTCGTAAAAACCGACCCTGATAAAACTAAGGCAGTACTCTGGAATGTGGCCATTCATATTACTCGTGCCGCGCGCCTTTTGGAGCCCATCATGCCCGAAACGGCAGAAAAAATGGCGAGCGCTTTTGGCGCTGATCTTTCGGGTAAAAATCTCACGGTGATTCGTGTCAAGGAGATCGGGGTGCTCTTTCCTTCTAAGGCTGATGAAGCTCAAATTAATTGATATTCACGCGCATGTAAACTTTAACGCCTTTCGCGAGGACGGTGATGAAGTTATGCGCCGCACGCTCGATGGCGGCGTGGGGATGATACTTGTTGGCTCGCAGTATGATACTTCTGCTCGGGCCATTGAATATGCCGAACGATATCCTGAGGGTGTATGGGCGGCGGTAGGGTTACATCCCATTCATGTGGGGGGGCAGATACATATCGATGCATCAGAAATAGCTGCCGCAGGTGTATCGGGCTTTGTCTCTCGCCCCGAAGAGTTTGATTATGCAAAATATAAAAAACTTGCAGAGCATCCAAAAACCGTAGCAATTGGTGAGTGCGGGCTTGATTATTTTCGTTCGGGCGGAACGCAGATAGAAAAAGAAAAGCAATTTGAAGTGTTACGTATGCAAATCCGTCTTGCACGTGAGGTACAGAAGTCTCTTATTATTCACTGTCGAAACGCGTATGATGACTTGGCACGCATTTTAACGGAAGAGGGAGCTGGTGAAGTTGGTGGTACGATTCATTTTTTTGCAGGCACGTGGGCTGACGCACAAAAGTTTTTGAATCTTGGGTTTGGCCTGTCGTTTACGGGTGTGATCACGTTTGCGCGCGATTATGATGAGACGGTCAAAAAGATGCCGCTTGATCGCATTATGGTTGAGACTGATGCGCCGTATGTTTCACCCGTGCCCTATCGCGGAAAACGCAATGAGCCACTCTATGTAGAAGAGATCGCCAAAAAAGTAGCAGAGCTACGAGGCATTTCTTTTGATGAGGTAGCATTGGCGACCGTCAGTAACGCGACGCGCATTTTTCATTTGAAATAAAAAGAGCCCCAGGTGGGGCTAGGCGGCGGTGTTCATAGCGGTGAGGAGCTGCGCCATTTGGCGCATGTGAGGCGTCTTCAGTGAGCTGACGAAACGAAGTTTCCTTCGAGGTATGCTGGGCGCGGACTTTCGCACCAAGGTGTCGATATAGAGTTGGAGCACGGGGCGTGATCGCACGTCATGATCTCCGTCGCGTGTTTTCTTCCATTCCTCCTTGCAGACGGCACACAGGCGGTGGCCGTCGTAATTTTCGAGTGGACCATTGAGACGATCGCATGCGGCGCATGGATTTTTCAAGCAACCTCCCTTCCGATTTTACTGTATGGCATTGCCACTTTACGGTCAACTATGTTACCAATTATACGAAGCCCCTTGGAAAGATAGGAGGTCACGCACATGGGTAACGTTAGACTCTTTTTCTGGCGGCTCGGCGTGCTGTGGCGCGCCGTGGTTCTCACAATCTACATTGCATGGGTTCGCGGGTATGGCAAGGGCGTTGTGCGCCGGCTTGCCTACTACAATCGGGATTACATTTTTTTTGCGCGCTGGCGGCGGTGGAGCGACAAGACGCGCGGTAGGTATATCTGGCGGGTTGCGCGCAGATACTGGGCGCAACCCATCATCAATTTGTCGCGTACACGAGTCGAGGTGATTGGCCGTGAATATCTCGATGATGTTGGCGCATGCGTCATTGCCGCGAATCACGAGAGCGCGTTTGATATCCCGCTCGCAGTGGGGATTATCGAAAATGGACGCTTCGTGGTAAAACGTGAGATCGAACGCTTGCCAGTCTTTGGTAAGGCCGCATTTCATGGCGGGCAGATCATCGTTGACCGCAAGGACAACGCGCAGGCGGTCGCTGCCATCAAGGCAGGTATGAAGAAATGGCCACATTCGCGCCTCGTGTTCTTTGTTGAGGGAACGCGAACACGAACAGGCGAGATGGGCCCCTTCAAAAAGGGCGCGTTTCGCACGGCACTCGATGCGGGTTTACCCATCGTGCCGATGGCGATCACGAACGCGTTTCGCGTGTTGCCACCAAACTCGATATTGCGCGTCACGCCTGCTGTGCGTGTCATCGTCGAGTTCGGGCGACCCATCATCATTCAGGAAGGGGATACCACCGAGTCCCTCATGTCGCGTGCACGCACGCACATACAGCTCATGCGAGCTCGTCATGCAAAGCGCCTTCCCTAAATGGGCAAGGCGCTTTTTTCTTTGCCACGAGGCGTTTTTTGGCGTACGATAAGAAAACTGATGAAGAAATACAATCCCCAAGCGCTTGAGAAAAAGTGGCGTCCCGTATGGCTCAAAGATCGTACCTACGAGCCGGATTTAGATGGTGCGGTAAAGCCATTTTATAACCTAATGATGTTTCCGTACCCGTCGGCTGAAGGGCTGCACATTGGTAGTGTACGTACGTTTACGGGCGTTGATATCTATAGCCGATTCAAGCGCATGCAGGGGTACGACGTATTTGAACCAATCGGTCTTGATGGGTTTGGTATTAATGCTGAAAATTATGCACTGAAAATAAATAAAAATCCCAAAGAGCATTCAAAAGTTACTGAAGAAAATTTTTATCGTCAGCTCGGTGTCATCGGCAATAGTTTTGCGTGGGAAGAAAAGCTCGAGACCTATAGCCCTGAATATTATCGCTGGACGCAGTGGTTGTTTATACAGCTTTTTAAAGCTGGCCTTGCATACCGCAAAAAAGCGGAGGTCAATTGGTGCCCCAAGTGTGCGACCGTGCTTGCTAATGAGCAGGTGATTGCGGGTGAGTGCGAACGATGTGGTACGGCTGTCATCAAAAAACAGCTTGAGCAATGGTTTTTCAAAATCACCGACTATGCTGATAGATTGCTTGCTGGTCTTGATACTATTGATTGGACAGAAAAAATAAAAATCGCGCAGCGCAATTGGATTGGCAAATCAGAAGGCGCTGAGATTGAATTTTCGTTAGTCGGCGTACCCGGGCAAGAAGATGGCAAGCACAAGATAAAAATTTTTACCACTCGACCTGATACGATTTTTGGCGCTACGTTTTGTGTAATCTCACCCGAGTTAGCAGGGAGTTGGATTGAAGTAGGTTGGCAGGCATCCGATGACGTGCGCGTGTATATCAAAGAGGCGCTTGCGCGCCGTGCGGTCGCGAATGATCGCGCTGAAGCAAAAGAGAAGACAGGGATTCTCGCAGGTATCAGCGCCATCAATCCTGCGACTCAAAAAGAAATTCCCGTGTGGATTTCTGACTATGTACTTGCAGGGTATGGTACCGGCGCGATCATGGCGGTACCTGCACATGACGAGCGCGATCGCGAGTTTGCCGAAAAATTTAATCTCTCGATCAGTGATGCTCCGCTCGCGGATTTTGACGATGCTATACAAAAAGCAGGAGGCGCTCGCAAGACCAACTATCGTTTGCGTGATTGGCTGGTAAGCAGGCAACGGTATTGGGGTGCGCCTATTCCTATGATCTGGTGCGACAAATGCGCCAAATGGATGCCCGAGCGCGAAGAACATTTGCCCGTACTCTTGCCTGATGTCAAAGAGTTCCGTCCTACGGGTACTGACAAATCACCACTTGCAAACTTTCCTGAGTTTTATGAGACCACGTGTCCTGAGTGCGGTAAGCCCGCGCGCCGCGAGACGGATGTATGCGATACGTTTTTAGATTCGAGCTGGTACTATCTGCGCTATCTCGATCCAAAAAATAATAAAGAGTTATGCTCGCCCGAACGCGCGCGAAGATGGTTACCAGTTTCGTCATACATTGGTGGAGCAGAGCATTCTGTATTACATCTTTTGTATGTGCGCTTTGTCTCGATGGCGCTGCATGACTTGAAGCTCGTTGATTTCGCGCAGGATACCGGTGGCGAGCCGATGCCGCGCTTTCGTGCGCACGGGCTTATCACCAAAGACGGTGCCAAGATGTCAAAGTCGCGCGGCAATGTGGTAAATCCCGACGAGTATTTTTCGGTGTATGGCGCAGACGCGCTTCGTATGTATTTGGCATTTATGTCGCCGCTCGAGGAGGGGGGAGACTTTCGTGATACGGGCATCAAGGGTATGATGCGCTTTTTAATCCGCGCATGGGACTACTATGTAAATCAAAAACGTGATGCACGTGCGTCGAGCGAGACGACAAAGCGCCTTGCGCACAAAACCGTCAAAAAAGTAACCGAAGATATGGAGCGATTGCAAAACAATACTGCTATCTCGGCACTTATGGTGTTGCTTACACAGATGGAAGAGGCGCCTGATGTATTTGCTGATTCGGCATTTTTGTTGATGCTGGCACCCTTTGCACCGTTTATCACCGAGGAAATTTTTTCATTGCGCGGCTCCAAAGAGACTATCCATAAAGGCCCATGGCCGCAGTTTGATGCAAGAAGGATTACGGATGATACCTTTGAGCTCGTCATCCAGATCAATGGTAAGGTACGCGATACGGTTGCAGTTGCGATAGATATTGATGAGGCAGATGCTCGCGCGCTGGCGCTTGGGCGCGAGAAGATAAAGACAGCGCTTGCGGGTCGTGAGCCCAAAAAAGTTATCTTTGTACCAAGGCGCCTTATCAATTTGGTACAATAGATTTATGCAGATCAAGCGCATCGTATACCTCTTAGCTGCTGCCATGCTTGGCTTTTTACTGCAGCTTATAGCGCACGCGCTTATCGAGATGTGGTATATTAATCTCTTGCTCGGTGATTTTGATCGCTGGAGCTTCGGGTTCTCATGGGGCCATCTCTGGCAAATCCATCATGCGCTTTCTCTCATACTTGCCATTGTGGGTATCGCAGGCGGTTATATACTCGGCATCACCTGGTGGCGCATTATCTACATTGAAAATCGTCGCTGGTGGCGAAAACGATGAAAATTGCAGTCACAGTAAAGCCGGGTGCGCGCGAAGATAGTATTAAAAAAGATATTGATGGGTATCGTGTACTCACCAAGGCGCGCGCCCAAGATGGTAAAGCAAATGAAGCCGTGCGACGCATCGTCGCCGAGCACTTTGATGTATCGCCGAGCCGTGTCGAGATAGCACGCGGTACTGCGAGCCACAAAAAAATAATAGAAATCTCATGATCATTATTTCTATCACTGATGCTGATGCGGTAGAAAAAACTGTCGCGATGTTGCGTGGCGGCGGCATCATACTGGCGCCAACAGATACCGTATACGGTATCGGGTGCGAATACAGGTATCGAGAGGCGCTCAAAAAGATCGCTGTCCTCAAAGGACGCAGCGAAGATAAGCCCACGGCACTTTTATGCTCGAGTATCGCTATGGCCGCGAGCGTTGTTACCATAACGCCCAAGATGCGTGCCAGTCTTGCGGAGGTGTGGCCGGGGCCTTTTACCGCGGTGTTGTCGCGCGTTGATGGCGGTGGCAATGAGGGCGTGCGCGTACCAAATCAGGCATTTATACGCGCAGTTATTGATGCGTGTGGCGAGCCACTCTGGATGACATCAGCAAATAGAGCCGGCGAGCCGGCACAGACGCATGGCGCTGCGGTTCAGCGAGATTTTGAGAGTATCGCGGGCGATGATGTACTGATGGTTGACGGTGGCGACCTACCTGATAGTATGGCATCGACCGTGGTTAATTTTACTACCATGCCTCCCACGATACTGCGCGCAGGGCCCGTATCACGAGAGCGGCTCGAAGAAATTTTTAAGACAACATTCCAATGAAAGACAAACAAATAGAAAAACTGATTAAAAATGAAGTAGGGCGTCAAGCGGGTGTTATTAATTTGATTGCGTCAGAAAATAGCACTTCAGGGAGTGTACGGGAAGCGCTCGGTAGTGTGTTTGTCAACAAGTATGCAGAAGGGTATCCGGATGCGCGCTATTACGGCGGTAATAAATATATCGATGAACTTGAAAACCTTACCAAAAAACGCGCGCTTAAACTTTTCGGTCTTTCAGAAAAGATATGGTCAGTAAATGTCCAGCCGTATTCGGGATCGCCCGCAAACTTGGCTATTTACACGGCACTCGTGCCAGTCGGCGCAAAAATCATGGGTCTTGAGCTTGCTATGGGCGGGCATCTCTCACATGGTCACAAGGTGAGTATTACAGGAAAGCTTTGGCAGCAGGTCGCTTACGGTGTCGATAAAAAAACCGAAGTGCTTGATTATGACGAGATTGGGCGCATCGCAGAGCGTGAACGGCCAGCGATGATTGTTGTTGGATTTACCGCCTATCCACGCGTGATTGATTTCAAAAAATTTCATACTATCGCAAAAAAAGTAGGCGCACTCTTGCTCGTTGATATGTCGCATTTTGCAGGACTTGTCGCAGGTAAGGCATACCCTCTGCCATTCCCGTATGCCGACGTGGTCATGACGACGACGCACAAAACATTGCGCGGTCCGCGTTCGGCGCTCATTTTTTCTAAAAAAGAATTTTCAGAAAAGATTGATAAGGCCGTATTTCCCGGCTTGCAAGGTGGTCCGCACGCAAATCAGATTGCGGCCACGGCGGTAGCATTGCAAGAGGCATCAACCCCCGCGTTTAAAAAATATGCCAAGCAGATTATTCAAAATGCCAAAGTACTTTCAGGCGAGCTCTCTCGCCGCGGTTGGCGCGTCATCTCGGGTGGCACTGATACGCATTTGATTCTTATTGATACGCAGGTGCAAGATATCTCAGGCGCTCGCGCGTCAGGCGCGCTCGAAGAGGTGGGTATTATCGTCAATAAAAACACCATTCCGTATGATACGCGCTCACCGCGCGATCCATCAGGAATTCGCCTTGGCACAGCAGATGTAACTACACGCGGTATGCGCGAACCCCAGATGCGCCTTATTGCAGGTTTTATCGACGAGGTGCTACGCGGTATTCACGGTGATCAGGTTAAGAAAAAAGTCTCAATCCTCGCTAAAAAGTTTCCGCCACGCGTATGATGGTACTTGAGGCAAAGCCAATCGTAGAGAAGATTAAAAATGATCTTACCGCTCGCGTCGCTAGTATGCAGTACAAGCCGCGTTTGGCTATCGTGATGGTGGGCGAGTCCGCGCCGTCAAAAAAATTTGTAGAGCTTAAAGAAGTATTTGCCAAGAGTATCGGTGTCGAGACACAGCGATACGAGCTGCCTGCTGATATTACCACTAACGCGTTGCGCGAACGTATGCGTGACATTGTGCATGAGTCACGCAATACGGGTGTGATTGTACAGTTGCCACTTCCACGCCAGATTGATACGCAGTCTATCCTTAACGCTATTACGCCCGAAAAAGATGTTGATGTGCTCTCGGCGCGCGCGGTGGGTAATATGGCTGTTGGCAAATCACGCGTGATACCGCCAGTCGCGGGTGCGGTAAAATGTCTTTTTGAACACTATGGCATTGAACTTACTGGTAAAAAAATGGTGGTTGCGGGCGCGGGGCGCTTGGTAGGTCAGCCGGTAGCTATGTGGGCGATGCGTGCGGGCGCTATTGTGACGGTACTTCATGGTGCCGATCAAGTTAATCACGAGATGTTGGGTGATGCGGATATTGTAGTCTCAGGCCTTGGTAATCCGCATGCCATTACAGGAGAGATGATTAAGGATGGTGCGGTAGTTATTGACGTGGGCACCGCAGAAGATGGTGGTGTGCTGGTGGGCGATGTAGACTTTGAATCGGTATCAAAAAAAGTATCGCACATAACTCCCGTGAAAGGGGGGGTGGGGCCGCTCACGGTTGCGCTTGTGTTTCAAAATCTTATAAAACTTTCAGAATAAAAATGGTTCCACCGAGGTGGAACCGAGCTGTCTAGAGTCTGTGTGAGTTTGCCTGCGCTCGGCGCCTCAAGAACGCTTCGCCGTATCCCAGATCGGTGTTGATCTCGTCGCCTCGCCTGCAAAATGGGCAGCTGCGCCAGTCGTGCGTTCTGAGCCTGATGTTGATGAGTGCACACACAGGACTCACGCCCGCGATGTGTCGGTGACCGTCAGAGCTACGGTCGCAGATGGCGCCGATAGCTACGATTTCGCTTGCATGGGGGCGTACAGCCGCCACGACACGTTCGACCGTATGGCCGGTGTTGATGACATCTTCCACGACAGCAATACGCTTGCCTTTGACGACGACATCATGTCCAGCACGCAGACGGTACTTGAAGGGCGCCTCGTCGCCGATTTTCTCGGCGAACGCCGCGTGGATAGTGTGACCGCAAAGCTCGGTCAGGTGGTAGGCGACGAACATCGCGATGCCGATGCCACCAAGCTCAGGTCCCACGATCACTTCGGGCGTGTGCGGCACCAAGAGTTCGGCGATACCTCGCGTGACCGCAAACGCGGCATGCGGATCTTGCAGGATAGGATCCTTGTCCACATAGGCATTTCCATGATCCCACGACGCGTAGACATAGTGTCCTTCAGTGCGGATGGCATTCTTGCTCTTGAGAAGAGCAAGGGCTTCGCCTTCAGTCATTGTGTATACCTCGCTTCCTGTTGATGGCGAACAATCTGCGATTAGGGTACGAGATTTTTTCTATTTACGCAATACCTAGCGGTAAAATTCAGCAGCAAGGATGGCAGCGAGCACTACAAAAAACGCTGCAGTTTTTTTCCAGTGATGAGGTTCTTTGAGGATGATGAGAGATGCGAAATATACAATGAGTGGTTGGAGCGAGAAGAGGAGAGTAGTATGTACGACGCCGAGTCGTTGATAGCTCAAACCGAAAAGAATCCATCCACCTACACTGAGCGCGCTCGAGAGTATCAGAAGTCCCAAAAGTTTTGCGGTTATTTTTTTAAATTCACGCTGATAGAGATACATCGCGGCAAGCGTCACAAATGTATCTTGTATTAAGAAAAGTGCTACCGGATGCCAGACCGCGAGCAATACCTTGGCGATAGCAGCAGAGATGGGGGCTGCGGCAATACCCCACAAGAGAAACGGTACGGTACGCTTTTGCATCGAGAAATGCCCACGTTGCCAGTGTGACCAGATGACGGCAAGTGATGCGGCGAGACCCGCGGCAAATAAAATCGGATTGCGTTCGTCAGCAAAAAGAATGCTGGTGACGATGATGATGGGAATATTGCGAAAGAGATCGACTATTTCAAGATCAGAGAGTTCGTCAGCATCAAGTGCGCGGTAGTAAAAGATATTGGTCGCGAGTGAGAGCAAGATGCCAATTCCCATCAATCCTAGATAGTAAATGTCAGTCGAGGGGAAGAGGGTGGGGCGGAAAATAAAAAACGCCCCCAAGAGCATGAGCCAATAGATGGGGAATCCTACACCAATGTGCGTGCGAAAACTCACGCGCCGCATCGAGAGGATTGTTTTATCAATCACAAACGAAGTGCCTTGCGAGACGCTTCCTACCAGTGGAAAGAGAAAATGCATTCTTTTATTTTATACTGTGCCGCGGGTGGGAGTCGAACCCACACGCCCGTGAGGACACACGATTTTGAGTCGTGCGCGTATGCCAATTCCGCCACCGCGGCATGCGGATATCCTAGCATTCCGTTGTCATTTTTCCAATATTTCTTTATTCTGGATGCATGACTGACGAACTGAAAGAAAAAGAAAGCGTTTTCTGGATACCTATCGAGAAGGTCAATCCGAACCCCTATCAACCGCGTACCGAGTTTGACGAGATAGCACTCAAGGGTCTTGCCGAATCAATTCGCCAGTATGGTATTTTGCAGCCATTGGTAGTCACGCGCATTGAGCGTGAGAGTGAGATGGGCACTGAGGTCACCTACGAGCTCGTCGCGGGCGAAAGGCGTCTTCGCGCATCACAACTCGTTGGGCTCCGTGAAGTACCCGTAGTTATCCGCCGCGAAGAGCCGGCAAAGGTTCGCCTTGAGTTGGCTTTGGTAGAAAATGTGCAGCGTCAAGATCTCAATGCTATTGAGCGCGCTATTGCCTATAAGCGATTGATCGATGAGTTCGCGATGACCCAGCCCGAGATTGCAGGACGCGTAGGTAAGTCGCGCGAATCGATTGCCAATACTATTCGTATATTGATGCTACCGCAAAGCATGCAAGAAGCCGTACGCGAAGGAAAAATAACAGAAGGTCACACGCGTCCACTTCTTATGCTCTCAACACGGCCTGAAGAACAAAAAGAGCTTTTTCTTGATATCCTTGACCACCATCTCTCGGTACGCGAGGCAGAGCGCATCTCGCGCCGCATTGCCCGCGAGCGTGCGCGCAAAGTAGAAGATTTACCAAGTGCTGAGACTCGCGCGGTAGAAGAACGCCTCGGCAATGTATTGGGCACGCGTGTGGAGATCCATAAAGAAGCAGGAGGTAAGGGTAAAATCTCTATCGAATTTTTCTCAGACGAAGAACTCTATGGCATCACTGCCAAGCTCATGCGCGAGCGTGAAGAGCGCCTTGAAAATGAGCGTTTGGCACAGTCAGCCGAAGAACAGTTTACGGTGTAAGCTCTACTGACTTTACACCCTTGATGCGCCGCAGGCGCGTCTGGAGTTTTTTGGTGTCGCACGCCTTGGGTATGATGCATTCGATAGTCATCACAGGGTTTTGTGCGTCCGCATCGGTTTTTTGCATATTGATTTTTTCACGAGTTAACAAGGTAACGATTTCTTTAAGGAGTCCCACGCGGCTCGTGCGGGTGATGCGTAGCGTCGAATGTTTTGGCGCGCGCGCATTCGATTTTCTTACGGTGACGGGCTCAATGCCCATGCGCCGCAACGCGGCACGGATATGCCCGCGCGCGACTGATGAGCGCGCGATAGCAAGCCAGTCAGGTTTTGGTTTAGCGTTTTTAGCGGTGATAACCTCGACGGTATCACCCGATGCAAGCGCGTAAATAAAAGGTACCATCTTGCCGTTGACGCGAGCTCCTGTCATGCGATCACCAATTTCAGAGTGTACATGGTAGGCAAAGTCGATGGGTGTGGCGCCTTCCGGTAGATCGATAACCTCGCCCCGAGGTGTGAGTACAAAAATGCGGTCGCGGAAAAAATCTATTTTGAGCGCTTCGACAAACTCCTCGTTTGACGCGCCGTCAGCAAAATCACGTTGCCATTCCTGTAATTTACGTATCCAGGCGATTTTTTCTTCAGCAACTTTTACGCCAGCTTTCGGTTTTCCGCCCTCGACATATGCCCAGTGTGCGGTCACGCCAAACTCGGCTGCCTCATGCATGGTGCGTGTGCGGATTTGAAATTCGGCTGTGATATCATCTTCACAAAATACGGTGGTATGGAGCGATTGGTAGCCGTTGGGCTTTGGCATTGAGATATAATCTTTGATGCGACCGGGCACGGGGCGCCAGGTAGCGTGGATGATGCCAAGCGCTTGATAACACTGCTCTACCGTATCGACAATGATGCGGAGGGCTACAAGATCAGTAATGCGCGAAATATCATGGTCATATCGCTGAAGTTTTTTCCAAAGACTATAGTTATGCTTTGCGCGAAAGTTGACGGTAAATTGTTCTACGCCCCCCGCACGGAGTTCGCGTTCAATGATAGGTGCTATGCGCGAGACATATTCAGTGCGTGCGGGGAGGATCTTTTTTACATCGCTCGCGAGTTTCTTTGCCTCCACAGGGTAGATGATAGGAAATGCCAAGTCTTCGAGCTCGCCCTTCATCTCACCCATACCGAGCCGATAGGCGAGTGGCGCGTAGATTTCAAGTGTTTCGGTAGCTATGCGTTTTTGTTTCTCGGGCGCTAAAGCTCCGAGTGTATGCATGTTGTGGAGTCGATCGGCAAGCTTGATGATGACGACGCGGATATCTTGGGCGACGGCCAAAAACATTTTGCGCATTGATTCAGCAGCTCTCTCAAATCCGCGGTAGCGTACGCGGTCAAATTTTGTCAGACTTTCTACCAAAAAGGCGACCTCACTACCCATTTCTTGCTCGACTTCTTCGCGCGTTAGTTCGGTATCTTCAAGAACATCGTGGAGGAGGGCGGCTGCAATAGCGGACGCATCAAGCTTGAGCGTGATAAGTTTTTCAGCGACAGCGATGGGGTGGGTGATGTAGGGATCACCTGACGCGCGCATTTGCCCCGCGTGTGAATTGACCGAGAGATCAAATGCTTTTTTGATAAGAGCTCGCTCTGCCTCCGAGAAGGGGGTAAGAGTGCTAGCAAATTGATCCCATGTTTTGTGCATATATTATTCGTCGTCAGGTTCTTGGTCTTTGTCGTCATCTTTTTTTGCCTCCTCACCCTCGGCATCCGGATTGCCCGGACGCTTCCAAGTAGCGTATTTGCAGGTAGGGTAGCGCGAGCAGCCGTAAAAGAGGCGGCGCTGACGCGTTTTGCGCTCTACCAAATCACCCTCATTGCACTCGGGGCATTTCACGCCAATCGATTTTGGAGGGAGCGTCTTGGTTGTCTTGCAGTCAGGAAATCCCGAGCACGCGATAAATCTACCAAAGCGTCCGTGGCGGATGATCATGGGCTTGCCGCAGTTCGGACAATCTTCACCCGCAGGTTCGGTCATCTCGCGTTTTTCTACCGTTTCATATTTTTCTTCCAAGTGTTTTGCAAATGGTTGGTAGAAGTCCTTGATAATTGGCATCCATTCTTTTTCGCCCTCTGCGATCTGGTCAAACTTTTCTTCCATATCGGCGGTAAAGGCAAGGTCAACGACCTCGGGGAAGTGTTCCACGATCAAGTCGTTTACGATGAGACCTACCTCAGACGGTTGAAAGCGGCGCTGTGGATCGCGTACAACATAGCCACGCTCGATGATGGTTGAGATAGTGGGTGCGTAGGTTGACGGCCGGCCAATACCATTTTTTTCAAGAATCTTAACCAGCGTTGCGTCAGAAAAGCGTGCGGGCGGCTCGGTAAAGTGTTGTGAGGGATCGATCGATTCGAGTGATACAATTTGCTGCTCTTTGACGTCAGGAAGCTCAAGCTCTTCCGACTTTGTTTTCCATACTTTCAAAAAACCATCAAACGAAATAATCTGGCCCGAGGTACGAAACTTGGTGCCCAACTCTTTTTTATCAGCGACCACGATGGTCGATACATCAAAGATCGCATTGGGCATTTGTGAGGCGACGAAGCGACGCCAGATAAGCTCATAGAGTTTTGCTTGCTTGGGATCGAGATGAGGTGCTACGGACTCGGGTGTGCGCCATACATCGGTCGGGCGGATTGCTTCATGCGCTTCCTGCGCGCCTTTTGATTTTGTTTTATAAACGCGCGGCGTTTCCATGGCATACTCGCTACCAAGTTCTTTTGCGAGATACTCACGCGCCGCGGTTTGCGCTGATACCGCAAGGTTGGTCGAGTCAGTACGCATGTAGGTGATAAGACCTACTGAGCCTTCCGCGACCTCGATACCTTCGTAGAGCTGTTGGGCGAGCATCATTGTTTGCTTTGCGCTAAAACGTAGACGGCGCGATGCTTCCTGCTGGAGTGTGCTGGTGGTGAAGGGGGCAGCCGGTGCGCGTGATGATCGTTTCTTCTCGACTGATTCGATGAGCCACTCTCGATCTGCGAGTTTTTTCTCGATGGCCTTGGCGGCATCTTCTGATGGTATATCAAATTTTTCGAGCGCTTTGCCCTCGAGTGATGTGAGTTCTGCTGTAAACTGCGTGCGTGATGGGGTGAAAAATGACCCACTGATCGTCCAGTATTCTTGTTTGTCAAATGCTTCGCGCTCGCGCTCGCGCTCGACGATAAGCCGCAATGCTACTGATTGTACGCGACCCGCTGACAGTCCGCGCATAACTTTTTTCCACAAAAATGGTGAGAGTTTGTAGCCTACAAGGCGGTCAAGCACACGGCGTGCTTGTTGGGCGTCAACAAGATGTAGATCGAGTGGGCGTGGATGCAAGAGTGCTTCTTCAATGGCGCCTTTCGTGATCTCATGAAATACAATGCGCTCGGGTGTTTCGATATTGAGTGCGGCAGCGAGGTGCCACGCGATAGCCTCACCTTCACGGTCCTCGTCAGTCGCAAGGATGATGCGGCTCGCTTTTTTTGCTGCTGCTTTGAGTGTTTTTACCGCGGGGCTTTTTTTGCGGGGGATGATATATTTGACCGCAAAGTCTTCCTCGACATTGATGCCGAGCGATGAGCTTGGCAGATCACGAATATGACCAAAGCTCGATTCGACGATATAGGCGGAGCTCAAAAAGCGCGAAATAGTTTTCGCTTTGGTAGGTGACTCGACGATGACGAGTGTTTTCAGTTTTTTTGCTCTGGGTTTTGCTTTTGTTTTTGTTGCCATAGTTATGAAAGTCTGCGCCACACGCCTCCTGTTTGCTTTATCATACCTTCAATCTCGAGTGATGCGGTGCTCGCGAGCACTGCTTGTGGGGATAAGTGTGTTTGTTTGATAATCTCATCGGTTGAGAGTTCTTCGGCTAAACTCTCAAGGATTATTTGCTCATCGGGTGAGCGGTTCATGTGTACGCTCGCCACTGATTCTTTTTCGATGCCGAGTGCTTCAAAAATGTCATCGATGCTCGTGATGGGCGTTGCCCCTTCCTTTAGAAGAACATTGGTGCCGCGCGAGAGAGGGCTCGTCATCTGCCCAGGAAGGGCGAGTACGTCGCGCCCGTATTCAAGGGCGTAGCGTGCCGTGATTAACGCGCCAGATTTCTCACCGGCTTCCGTCACAATGACCGCCTTTGCGATGCCCGCAATAATACGATTTCTTTGCGGAAATGTCCAGAGCTCGGGTTTTTGAGTGTTTTCATATTCGGATATCACCGCGCCGCTGTTTTCTGCTATCTTGCGCGAAAGGCCAATGTTGTCTTTAGGATAGATGACTCTCTCTGAGAGTCCTGAACCAAGTACTGCGATGGTGGGTGTGCCCACATCGAGCGCTACACAATGAGCGATAGTATCAACTCCACGGGCCATACCTGAGGCAATAGTGATACCTCGACGCGCGAGCGCTCGCGCGATCTCTTCCGTCATGTCTTTGCCATAGCGAGTAGGGTTGCGGCTCCCTACGACGGCTATGATGAGCGCATCAGGCCCCGGAAGACTTCCCTTTATCTGGAGAGATGTGGGGATAGCTTTCATTGGCAACTCTCGTAAGAGCGCGGGCCAGCTTTGGTGTGAGGGAGTGATGCTATATATAGAAGGCTCCATAGTTTTGAGGGTATGCGAGGAGTTTGCAGCTCGTCAATGGATAACTTGACAAAATGCTATAAAATGATATACTTTTTTCGAACTTTAGCACCAGAAAAACGCGCGAAAGCGCCAAGACAGAGAAAGGAGGGCACTATGTTGCCCGTAACATTGGGACGCGAAGAGGTGAGAGAGGCAGGCACGTTTTTTGTGAAGCCGCAGATTGGGCTCGAGGAGATGGTGCATGCATGCGCTGTCGAGCTCTCGAACGGTCGCGCGATCGAAGCGAGCGATCTCACGGTCGCGCGCCGTGTGGCCGAGTTCGTATCGGGTGATGTGATGCATTTCTTGCGTCAGAACCCCGCGCTCGGTAACTACTACCGCATGTGTGCCGCTGCCTACGCGATTCTCGAGCAGCTGCCGGCGTGCGCCATCGAGGGCACAGGTGCCCGTGAGAAGGTGGGCGCGCTCGTCGAGCGTGCCTGCAACGCGGGGCTCGTCATCCCCAATGCTAAGGGGATACTCGAGTGGGGTGGCCGGCGCTACGGGCCGGCATCAGGCGAAGCCTTCATCGTGAAGGCGGTCGCCGAGCTCGCCACGGTCGCGGCGCTCTACCCGCGCGAGGCGCACACTTCGCCGGAGCCCAAGATGGCCGATCGAGGGAGGCTCCCATCACTCCGTGATGCCGAGCCCTTCGCCAACTTTATCGCAGGCAAGCCAGGCGAGTATTGGCTCGACTGGACCCATGAGGGCCAGCGGTACATGGCCAAGGTGACAGTGACTGCTAAGGGCGTCACCACGAAGCTTGGTGGTGATCTGCGAGGCAAAGACCTCGACATCGTCGAGCCAGTCCCGCTGCGTAAGGTCAACGGCTTGCTCTTCAATGTGCTGCGTTCGCTCGCGCGTGCGCGGCATGGCGGCGTGCCCAAGCCGCTTCAGTAGATTCGCGAACGCGCGAGTCACGGCCCCGACATCAAGTAATCATGCTTGGTGTCGGGGCCTTTTTCTTTTTAAAAGTCAAGATGATTATTTGACATTTCTGCTATTTTATGATAGTATATTTTTTGTAAAGTTCTTGATATTATTTCGTCTTACTTCGCCCATAACGGGCTTGGAATACAAACTCAAAGAGCGCGTAGAGCGCGAAAGGTAGGTTATTGAAATGGCAAAGAAGAAGCTGGTCGAACCGGTTCTCTTTGAAGAGGCGCTCGATGTGAGCCTCTACAAAGGTGGTCGCGAGCTCAAGCTTGCGGCCGATGGTTTCGTCAGTGAGCCCTTTCGTCTCGCGGAGGGTACGAGCTGTCACGTCGACATGCATGTGCGCGTCGCAAGTGGCGCGCAGGCACTCGCGTTCATGGTCGGGGGAACCAAAAACCTCGACCTGATGAACGCCGTCAACTTCGGTGATCGGCGTACCGTCGATCCGGGGCGGCACTACAAGCTCCGGATCGAGGTCAAGCCCACCAACCCGCCGCCTGACAGTGGCAGACCGGCGGGCATTCCGCATACCGAATACCCCAGCAACGCCATGAGATTCGTCGAGTGGCGTGACGGGAAGCTCATCTTCTACAGCGCTGCGCTCGTCTCTCAGCACGGCAAGTTCTTCTTGATCGTGCAGGAGCAGTACGATCCGCGGTGTTACGATGCCGCTGGCGTCGTGCGTTGCCCTTACTTCGAGGGGCAGAGTCACCAGTGGCCGCAGCTGCTCGCGGTTCTCCCCGAGATCTTCGAGCACTTCGGTGTTACGCTCCCGTCCTACATGGGGCAGGCGGCCGAGACCGATTACACGTTCCCCAAGCTTGCCACCGGCACCGCTGGTGTGGAGCATTGGGACGCCGCCAACGGCATTGGCGGTCTCGTCACCGCTGACGGCAAGAAGGCACGCGTGCACTGGGAGCAGATCGAGCCGCTCAAGGGCGAGCGCCGCGTGTATCTTGCGACCGGCATGGTGGTGAGCTACAGCGAGCTCATCGCCCCAATGCTCACCAAGGAGCGAGCGACGAAGTACAAACACGAGGCACGAGGCGTTCGCATCATCGATGTGGGTGCTGAGCGTGCCGCATAACCGGGGGACGGCGAACCATCCCAATGCTCCGCCAAGGATCGTCTTGGCGGAGCATTTTCATTTTTAGGAAAAATGCGTATACTGATTATTATGATGAAGCTCACAGCGAAACATATTTTGTACGGTTTTTTGACTTTGTTTTTTATTGCCACACTCTATTCGGCAATCACAGATTCTTTCCAAGAATCAAAAAATCTCGCTCTCTCCGAGCTGGTAGGTAAGGTAAACGCGGGTGAGGTTGAAGAAATCGTGGTTGAAGGAAGTACGCTTGATATCAAATTGCGCGACGGTTCTCGATTTGCTTCTAAAAAAGAGGAGGGTTCATCGCTCACTGATACACTCATCAACTATGGCGTACCACCAGCGCAACTCTCAACCTTCAAGCATACTGAGCGCGACCCATCAGGGCTTTCATTTTGGGCGGCGGCGCTCCTACCCACCATTATCTCACTTGCGTTTATAATCGGTTTTATCTGGTTTATGTCGCGCCAAGTGCAGCGCTCCAATGTACAATCACTCACCTTTGGCCAGTCACGCGCACGTATCATCGCGCCCGATAGCGACCGCAATCGTGTTACATTCAAAGACGTAGCGGGCGTAGATGAAGCCAAAGAAGAGCTGCGCGAGATCGTTGAATTTTTAAAGCACCCCAAAAAGTTTTTGGATATCGGCGCGCGCATCCCACGCGGTGTGTTGCTCATGGGCGCGCCCGGTACGGGCAAGACACTTCTCGCAAAAGCAGTAGCAGGTGAAGCGGGCGTGCCGTTTTTCCAGATGTCTGCATCAGAGTTTGTGGAAATGTTTGTGGGAGTGGGTGCATCTCGTGTGCGTGATCTTTTCAAGATGGCTAAAAAAGCATCACCCGCCATCATTTTCATCGACGAAGTTGATGCGATTGGGCGTCACCGCGGTGCTGGTATGGGGGGAGGACATGACGAGCGCGAACAAACGCTCAATCAGATTTTGGTGGAGATGGATGGTTTTGATACCTCAGATCAGGTGATTGTGATGGCAGCTACCAATCGCCCTGATATTTTGGATCCCGCACTTTTGCGCCCAGGCCGTTTTGACAGGCGCGTAATCATTGATTTACCCGATATCAAACAGCGTGAGGCGATTTTGATGATCCACTCAAAATCAAAGCCCCTTGCCAAAGATGTTCGTCTCAAACAAATTGCTGAACGCACGCCAGGGTTTTCAGGCGCTGATCTAGAAAACTTGGTCAATGAGGCGGCGATTTTGGCAGCACGCGCGGGCAAGCGCGAGATCAGTGAGCTTGATATCCTCAAGTCGATTGACAAGGTTATCCTAGGACCAGAGCGCAAAGGACATATCATCAACAAAGAAGAAAAGAAAATCTCTGCATACCATGAGGCGGGTCATGCGCTGGTCGCGGCCTCCCTCCCCAATGCTGATCCGGTACACAAGGTCTCAGTCATCTCTCGCGGGCGTGCTCTTGGTTATACGCTGAAGTTACCAGCGTTTGATAGGCATCTGTATTCACGTGCGCATTTCTTAGATGAGATAGCGGTAGCACTTGGCGGATACGCGGCCGAAACTTTTATATTCGGCGATATGACTACGGGCGCGTCTGATGATCTTCGTAAGGCAAGCGCAATCGCGCGTGATATCGTACAACGCTATGGTATGTCAAAAAATCTTGGTCCCATCACCTTTGGCGAACACAACGAATTGGTCTTTTTGGGTAAAGAGATCGGTGTAGAGAAAAACTACTCTGAATCAACTGCCCAGAAGATTGACGAAGAGGTGACGGCTATTATGAAAAGCGCACTCGTTAAAGCGCAAAAGATTTTACGTGACCGCAAATCAAAGCTCGAAGAGATAGCTCGTGTGCTCATTGAAAAGGAAACTATCGAGCGCGATGAGTTTGCGCGAATTGTTGGAACAGCATAAGATAAGTCTGTTCTTGCGAGTGTAGCTCAACTGGTTAGAGCACCGAGCTTATACCTCGGCGGTTCCTGGTTCGAGTCCAGGCACTCGCACAGTAAATCAATGGAAGTTATTCATATCGATGCTCCAGAAACACGTGCGCTCGTTTTGGATTTGATCCAAGAGTTCGGTCGTACGCCCGAGCACAATGCTCATTGGTTTTTGTCGGTCGCAAAAGGTGAAAGGCGCCCTCCACTCCTCATACGTCTTACCGATGGCCGTGCGGTTCTTGCCTATGACGACGGTAACGAGTGGGGAGTACTCGAAGAGCCTTTGGTGCCTGCTGAAGATGTCGCACGCACTGTGGTTGATTTTGCCAGCGAAGCATTGGCGAGCTCATCTATCAAAAAAATTGTTGTCGAACTTAAAACGCCTGTGCGCAAAGAAGTGCTCGGTAGGTTACCCTCCACGCTCAAGGCACGCGCTATTAATTACACGATGACGTGGCCGGTCTATGATATATATGCGTTTGATCCTGATATCCCTGGCGGTCATTGGAAGAGTATTCGCAACGCTCGCAATAAATTTTACCGCGAGCATCAGGTTGAGGTGCAAGACGTGCGTGAAGTAAATGTCAAAGAGCTCCACGATCTTGTGGATCGCTGGAAAAAGGTACGAGGTGCGCATGATCGCGCATATGATGGTAGATATCACGCATGTATCGATAATGCATTTGCGGGCTTTGATGGGGCGCGGGCAATGATTGTTGATGGCAGAGTGGCGGGTATCAATGGAGGCTGGCAATTTCCGGGCAAACCGGGCTACTATTACGGCGCGGTAGGGATTCATGACTACGCGTTTGCGGATATCGGCGTTATGCTATATCTAGAGGATTTTTTATGGATTAAAGAGGCGGGATATGCGTACGCTGATATGGCAGGAGGCGAGAAAGAGCTCACGCGCTTCAAGAATCAATTTTTACCAGTATCGTGGTATAAGACGCATGTGTTTGCCATTGCCCGCAGATAACATATATGAATATCGAGACAAAAAAACAATATCTTCACATTGGCAGCGCTAGCGACCTTGTAGGTGGTGACTGGGTTCTTTACCGTGCGCTTGAGATGCTGCCCGCAGCGCTTGCGTGGATGACAATTGTGGCGGCTTTTGTCGTCTCGTGGTGGCATCCGGTATGGGTTGCTGTTTTTATCATCGTCTTCGATCTTTTTTGGCTTATCAAAACAGTTTTTCTTTCTTTTCATGTGCGCGCCAATTGGCGGCGTATCCAAGAGCATCTCAAAATCGATTGGGCAGAAAAATTAAACGGCAAAAAGTGGGATCACCTCTGGCAGTTGGTAGTGGTACCTTCTGCTGGTGAGTCAGCAGAGGTTATTCGCGAATCACTCGATTCAATCGCAGCCGCCAGCTGGCCGCGCGAGCGTATGATGGTGGTGCTTGCGCTCGAAGACAAAGGCGAGCGCGCGCACGCGATGGGTGCGGATATGGAGCGCGCGTACGCTGAAAAATTTGGCATTTTCACCGTGACGTATCATCCGCAGGGGGTGCCCGGCGAGATGCGCGGCAAAGGATCAAACGAAACCTACGCTATGCGTGAGGCAAAAAAGATCGTGGATGCTAAGGCTCTACCGTATGCTGATATTTTAGTTTCGTCATTTGACGAAGATACCAAGCTCTACCCGCAATACTTTTTGTGTCTTGCGTGGCACTTCTTGACGGCCGAGCGACCACATCGGTCAAGTTTTCAGCCAGTGCCTTTGTATCACAACAATGTCTGGGAGGCGGGCGCGCTCTCACGCGTAGTGGCGGCATCAGGTACCTTTTGGCAGATGATGCAGCAAGAGCGCCCCGAGCGCCTGACTACTTTTTCATCACACTCGATGAGTTTTTTGAGTTTGGTAGAGGTTGATTTTTGGCAGACCAATATCGTATCAGAAGATTCACGCATCTTTTGGAATCACTTTTTTTGGTATGACGGTGATTGGCGTGCGGTGCCGCTCTCATACCCCGTATCACTTGATGCCAATGCTGCGCCAACGCTTTGGCAGACGGCCAAAAATATTTACAAGCAGCAGCGCCGCTGGGGGTGGGGAGTGGAAAATGTGCCGTATATTTTATTTAACTTTATCAAAAACAAAAAAATACCGCGCATGACTAAATTGCGGTTTTCCTTTAACTTACTCGAAGGGTTTTGGTCATGGGCGACTAACGCTCTGATTATTTTCGCGCTCGGATGGTTGCCTATCTACCTTGGTGGGCGCGAATTTAGAAGTGAACTAATATCATTCAATTTGCCGCAGATGACGCGCCGCATTATGACGCTCGCGATGTTTGGTATTGTCACGTCTGCTGTTATCTCGCAGGCGATGTTGCGTCGCACCAAGGATGACTACGCTGACAAGCGACGTACGCCACTGCTACTGCATTGGATACTGATGCCGATCTCGATTATTTTCTTCGGCGCGTTTCCCGGGCTTGAGGCGCAAACGCGCCTTGCCCTTGGCGGCAAGTGGCGATTGGGATTTTGGATAACTCCAAAATTAAGACTTCTTAATAAAAATCCAAAATCCGCCTAAAAAAGATTGAACTGCTTCAATCTTTTTTAGTGCGCGGGTCGCGCGAGGGGCGCGACTTGGATTACGCCCAAGAGCCGCACCTATTCAAAGTGATAACCGCTTTGCATTTTTGATACGGCTTCCAAGAGTACAGGGTGTAAGGCGAGCTCGCGATCTTTTTCCAAGAGCGCTCGTGCCTCGGCGCGCGCGGCTTCTACCATTTTTATATTTTTGAGTGCTTCCATACCGATGTCGGAGAGTCCCCACTGGTTTTTACCGGTGAGCTCACCTGGGCCGCGCAATTCGAGATCACGCTCGGCAAGCTCAAAACCATTTTTAGCACTTTTGAGCGCGCGCATGCGCGCCTCGGTTGTTTGCGCGGTTGATTCGGATACTGCATAAAAATATGACTGGTGTATGCCTCTACCGATGCGACCTCGAAGCTGGTGGAGTTGGGCGAGTCCAAAACGATCAGCGCCCTCTACTATCATGATGGTGGCATTGGGCACATCGATACCCACTTCGACCACCGAGGTCGCCACCAAGATCTGTATTTTGTTATCACGAAAATCTGCAAGCGTTTTTTCTTTGTCACGCGGTGTCATTTTGCCGTGGAGCATGGCACTTTTAAACTGCGGGAAAATTTCTTTGCTCATGCGCTCGTATTCTTTTTTGACTGACTTGCGCTCATCGTCACCCTCATCAATGCGCGAACAGATGATGTAGGCCTGTCGGCCTGCCTCAAGTTCGTGACGTGCAAAATCCCACGAGCGGTCTTTGGGCTTTACGAGAACCTCGGTGATGATAGGCGAGCGGCCAGGCGGGAGCTCGTCGAGCACTGACAGATCAAGGTCACCAAAGACCGTGAGCGCGAGCGTGCGGGGGATGGGTGTTGCGGTCATCGAGAGGAAATGCGGGTTATAGCTATGATCGCGCGATTTTGATTTGGCGAGACGCATGCGCTGGCTCACACCAAACCGATGTTGCTCATCGACTACGATAAAAGACAAGTGGCGAAACTTTACCTTTTCAGATAAAAGCGCGTGCGTGCCGATGAGTATTGTAACCTCGCCTGACTCGAGCCATTTGAATAATTGTGCTTTTGAGATGTGCGCCGGTTTGCCACCAAACGCTTTTGATGGATAGACCAGTGCCTCGCTGGATGTCAGAAGGCCAATCTTGCGAAACGGTGTGCCGAGTAGTTTTGAAAAAGTATCAAAGTGTTGGCGCGCCAAGATTTCGGTCGGTGCCATGTAGGTCGCCTGGAACCCGGCAGCGGTGGCCAGAGCCGCGGCGCCCGCGGCAATGACTGTTTTACCCGAACCCACGTCACCCTCGAGCAAACGCGCCATAGGAGTTTTTTTAGCGATGTCACTGGTTATCGCTTCAAATACTTTTTGTTGTGTTTTAGTAAATGAAAATGGGAGTGAGGCAAAAAATGCATCGAGCGCTTTTTTGTCAGTGGGGATAGGGAGAGATGAAGTTTCCTCAAGGCGCAGGCGCTCTTGCATGCGCGAGAGCTGGATAAAAAAGATCTCATCGAACGCGAGGCGTTTGCGCGCGCCTTCATTTTCTTTTTCTGTTTTGGGCCAGTGCGCGGCGCGTATGGCGGTCTGTAGATTTGGCAGATTGTAGCGCGCCAAAATATCTTCAGGCACGGGGTCCGCGAAGGCTACACGAGAAGTAATTTCCTCCGGCTTAACCCTAAAGGGCTCCAACGCCGTCAGAAATTTCTCCTCGCTGCGCCTCGTGAGGATTTCGTAAGTCTTGAGTATATGAAATTGGAGCCAGCGTGATGATACGCCGCGCGTGGCGGGATATACGGGCAGGAATGATCCCGTGGTAGATTGTTCCAAAAAAAGCTGTCCTACTTTTTCATAAAGTGGGTTTGAGAGAAAGAGTGAGCCCTTGCGTTCACTCACCTTGCCCTCGAGGCGCACGAGGTCGTCTTTGGCGAGTTGCTTTGAGATATAGGGCTGGTGAAACCATACGGCGGTGATCTCGCCCGATGAGTCAGCGATGCGGGCTTCGGTGATACGCATGCGCCGCTGGAATGTTTTTTTGGCTTCGAGTGAGAGTACACGCCCCTCGATGGCTACCGTATCGCCATTTGTGATGTCACGGATGAGTTTCATTTTGGATGTGCGCGTATAGCGCGAGGGGAGGTATCGCAACAGATCACCCGCGCTCAAAATGCCAAGCCGCCCGAGCGCGCGCTTTTGTATTTCAGTCAGCCGAAAAAGATCGGAAAGAGGTGTTTCGAGCGAATGCGACATATGTGAATTATTGTATCTCTTTTTGTGCCCCCGTGTGGAATCGAACCACAATTACAAGCTCCGCAAGCTTGCGTCCTATCCGTTGAACGACAGGGGCTTGAATGTCTGGGAGACATTCAAGCAGTTGGTGACCGCGCGATAGCGCGGCATCCAAACACCAACTGTACCTTGAGTGTTTCCTGACAGTATTCCTTCTAAAACTTCAACAACCGCGCCAATACTTCTACGAGCGATTCTTCTTGGGCGACCTCCGGCATGAATTCTAGCAAGAGTTCACGTAGTGCTACGGGATCTTGGTCGCCAAGAGGGATTTTAATCATCGGTACCAGCAACTGTTCAGAGCGCACGGAAAGCTCTTTGGTGTCGCCAGCTCGATAGAAAATCCAAAATGATTGTAGCGTTTCATATGGAAAAAGTCTATCACCTACGCGGATACCCATGCCCGATACTTCAAAGTTGACGATGTTGGGCTTGCGTGCGCCGTAAAGCAGTATCGCGATACCGCCAATGAGTATAAGAAAGCCAAAAAGAATACTTTCCAGATAATAGGAGCTAACCAAGAGTGCCACTATGATCACACCCGCTGACCAGTACCAGTCAGCTGTTTTTTCGTAGTGCACATATTCGGGCGCCTGCCAGCGAAGGCTACGCACTGCTTGAGGATGTTCACGTACCGGCATATGCGCGGGGGCGTGCTCGGGTTTTCGTTTTTTGACATCGCTGATTGCTGGCATACCAAAAGTATATCATAGTGAGGCTTGATGACTCACGTGGCATTTAGAAAACTGGTGCGGGGTTGGTATCGGCAGCACGGCAGGCATGATTTGTCGTGGCGCGGTACGCGCGATCCCTATCGCATTTTGATATCAGAAATAATGCTACAGCAGACGCAGGTTGACCGTGTGCGTGTTAAATATAAAGAGTTTTTGACTGTGTTTCCTACGGTGAGCGTGTTGGCCAAGGCGCCTACCGTAAAGCTGCTACGTGTTTGGAAGGGTTTGGGTTACAATCGGCGCGCGCTCAACTTGCAGCGAGCCGCACGCATTATCGTAGAAAAGCACAAGGGCAAAGTACCGCGCGCTGAGAGTGCACTCAAAGCCCTGCCCGGCGTTGGTCCGTATACGGCGCGTGCGGTACGTACTTTTGCGTGGGGCGAGCGCGAGGTGGTGATTGAGACCAATATTCGCCGCGTATATATTCACCACTTTTTTGCTGATAAGAAAGATATTAGCGACAGGCAGCTTTTGCCAATAATAGAAAAAACAATGCCTCGGCAAAACGCGCGCGAGTGGTATTGGGCGTTGATGGACTACGGCGCGCTTGCGCTCAAGGGTATCGAAAATCCAAATCGTAAAAGTAAACACTACGCTCGTCAGTCAAAGTTTGAAGGATCACAGCGCTACGCGCGCGCAAAGCTCTTGGACTTTGTGTTGGCAGAGAGTAAAAGTTCAACGCTTGCAAACATCAAGGCCTCTATGGCGCGTGATCCGCATCTTGTAGAGTGGCAAGACCGTGCGACATCAATATTGGCAATGCTTGCCGCCGAAGGATTTATCGAACGCACAAAAAATGGATGGAGAGCGAAGCGGTAGCATGGTAGACTGCCCGTATGCCCGATGATCCACAGTACAACGAAAAATATATCGAGACCAAAGAGCGCCAAGCAGCCCAGCGTAAAACGACGGGCGAGACAGACGCCGGTCATGCTGACCGCTTGCCGCCAGGGCAAATTTTGACGCAGGGCTTTCCGATACTTGATTTGGGTATTCGCCCGCGACGCGATCAGTATGCGGGCTGGAAGATTTTTGTAAGAGGGTTAGTAGAAGAGACGCGCGAATTTTCACTCGACGAGATAAAAAAACTTGGTCGCGATGAGCGTACGCTTGATTTTCATTGCGTCACGCGCTGGTCACGCTACGATCTTCGGTGGGGAGGAATGTTGTTCTCGCGCTTTTGCGAAATAGTAAAACCAAAGCCCAGCGCAACCACGGTGATCTTTCACTCATACGATAAATACACCACCAACGTGCCGCTTGCCGAAGCCATGGGTAAAGATGTGCTGATCGCCTACGAACTTGAGGGCGCTGATATACCGCCAGAGCATGGAGGCCCTGTGCGGATGATCGTACCCGCGCTCTATGGCTGGAAGTCAGCAAAGTTTTTGACCGGTATTGAATTTTTGGATCACGACGAGCCAGGGTTTTGGGAGACGCGTGGGTACCACAACCATGCCGATCCGTGGATTGAGGAGCGCTACTCGTAAAAAGAAAATCGGCTTCCCCGGAGGGGAAGCCGTGTGCGTCTAGGCGGCGCGGCGCGATGGATCGCGTGTGAGCTCGATGAAGATGGGTAGGAGCCCGATCTTCAGCTCTTGTGGCGCTGATGGCGACTCGGAGTTCCGGTTGATCACGCTGAGTTCGTCAGCGGTCATCTCCTTGTTGTGCCCAAAGCGCATTTGCGCCGTGCGACCGTCAGGCCAGATGAAGGGTTGCGAGAGCTTCACCTTCACCTCGTCAGTTGGCATGGGGTTGCGCGGCAGGGGGAGAGGCGCGAAGAAGATCATGATCGCGCGCGTGGGGATCAGCGTCTCGAAGACACCCTTTTGTTGCGGTCGCCCAGGCAGCTTGAGACTGCCCGTACGCTCTTCCTTGATGGTGAGCGCCATGAGCTCGACTCGCAGAAAGTACTCGCCAAAGATCAGGCGCGCCTGCGTCTCCACGAACGAGACGAGCTTTGCCTCTTGAGCTCGGTTGAGGTCGTTGATGTTGAAGAGCTCGGAGGACGCATGTGCCGTACCCGCTACCATCACCACCGCTACCATCAGCATTGCCCGCAAAGCCTTCATGGCTTCCTCCTTGGGTTGGGGTTCTACCGCGAGCGTAGCGCCAGAGGGAGGCGAATGCAAGCAGCCCTAATTGCCCTCGGCTTTGATGAATTCCATGATGCGCTCGCGGAAGCGATAGTAGAGAAATCCTGAGAGGAGGAGGATGACACCCAAGCTGATGAACGACACAAAGCGATAAAAGTCATTGAGGTTTTCCGTATCGAGCAAGAACACTTTGACGACGACTACACCAAAAAGACAAATAGACGAGATGCGCGCATGCACTGATTTTCCTACAATACCCACGACAAGCAGGGTGGCGGCATAGAGTGTCCATGCGACCGAGAGTGCTGCGCGCTTCATATTGATGAGACTGGCTCGCACGGTACTACTGCTGGTACGCAGCTGTCGATTAAAGTAGTCAGAGACCTCCATACTGACAAGCCACAAGAGCATGCCATTGGTTGCCATAAAGAGTATTGGCGTGACAAGATTTTGTTCCTCGCGCGAAATCTTGTGGCGCTGCATGCGGAGTATGGCAGCAAAGAGTGCCAGTGCCGCGATATACCAGAGGGTAACGCCCACGCGTGTATTGGCGATCACGCTATACGTATTGAGGTTCACCACGCCTTCTACAAACAAGATGCGCAGAGCGGTCGCGGCAAACGTGAGATAAGCCGCTATGCGTAGCGCTGTGTTGCCGACAAAGAGTGCGAGCGCTCCGCCACCGAGCGCCCAGAGCGTACCCACGATAGGTAAGAGAAACGCACTATGAAAGCTACTGATTTCTGTTGCAAGCCCAACAAGCGAGACAACATAGAGCGCGAGCATAGTAAAGGAAAGACTTGCGCGAAACTCATCTTTTTCAAGCGGTAGCAGATCCGCATCAAACCCCTCGCGCCGTTTGAGCTCAAAGACCATACTGGCGAGCGCCAGCAGTACCGAGACAAACAGGAAGGTGATAAACCGAGTATTGACGATGGGGAGGGCACCCGCAGCAAGCGTGATATCAAGCGTAAAGAGGCGGACAAAGGCGAGGGTAAATGCAAGCATAGCTGCCAGCCGCGCAACACGCATACGGAGCGCAAAACCCAGTACGAGTAGCACGAGGCCCAATGCTGCCCACCAGATAGTTATCCAGTGCTTTTCAAACTGTATGGGTACGGCAACGATGAAAAAGAGAAATGATATGCCAAAGAGTATGGTGCTAAAATCGCGACCTGATTCGATGCTACGCAATGCCCGCATCATGCCCGCGAGTGCTGCATAGAGAACTCCGAGCGCTATCGCAAAGAGCCCCGTCCATGCGGGGTAGAGTGCGTCGATGGTGATGAAGTTAAAGAGAAAATAAAATGCAGGGTTGATGCAAGCGATAGCGATATCAGCACCGCGCTGCTTCGCGCTCTCTTTGGTAAATTGGTGGAGAAAACTGATAAAAAGAAAGATGAGGAAGAAGAGCGAGGTGTAGAAGAATGATATGCCGAATGCAGCTTTGGTATATTCACCCGCAAACCAAGCACTATAGATGAGCAGAGTGCCTACAAGACCCCCCAGCGTGAGGTATTGCCATGGTTTGCTCCATGCAAGCGCGAAGATACCGAGGTCAAGGAGTGCTACGTACCAAAAGAGCGTGTGTGGGTTTGTAGTATTGCTTGGCAGGAGAAATGGTGTCGCAAACCCACCCAATGCGGCAAATGATGCGAGTGGTAGCGAATCATACAATCGCGCGAGCGAGGCACCTATGACGGTAGTAATGATCATAAAGAAGAACGCCGCTGGTTGTGAGAGGATGTTGTAAAAATTGTGCGCGGCAAAGAGTGAAAGATACCAAAGGCCGATGCCGCCACCGGTAACGGCTTGCCCGTAGAGCGGGTAGCGCTTGTTGGTAAACCAGCCCAAGACGAGCAACACCGCACCACCCAAGAGCCCCAGTGCTACGCGCATGCTCTCGTCGATCAGGTTGTTTTCAAATGCGTAGCGGAGGAAAAATGCAGTACCGAGCAATATAGCTACGATACCCACACCGGTAAATATTTTACTGCCTACTTTGAACTCAAATTCTTTGTCACGCATGGATGTCTCGGCGGGAGTGCGCGCGGGCGCCTCTGCGCGTTGATGTGTGGCGATTGATTGGTATTGCTCTTCGAGCGCGGGTGGGGCTTCCCAGCGCGCAGGTTGCCTCTCGGGCGTGGGTTCAGGTTCGGTATCGCGTTTTTTGATATCGCGCGATTCGAGCATGCGCTCGAGTGATTCGATGCGCGATGAGAGCCGAACGTAGGCGAGTGCAATAATGAGGCCGAATAAGAGATAACCCATAGGGGAGAGAGATGATACCAATAATATTCACCCTTAGGATAGCATGCATATTTGTGGAGGTGGAAGGTTGAATGAAGGCAAAAATATGCTAGAGTGCTAATACAAAATAAAGAAACGGAGGCGTGGGTCGAAAGCGTTTATATAGCTTTCGACGGGCGGAGCCCAGGGTCGCGCGAGGGGCGCGACAGTGGGAACCACGAAGCCACGCTTCAATAAATAAAATTTAAATACGGAGGCGTGGCTGAGTGGCCGAAAGCACCTCACTGCTAATGAGGTAGGCGCCAAAAGCGCCTCGAAGGTTCGAATCCTTCCGCCTCCGCAATACTATGGAAATTAATACTTGGTATTATACATTAAGTACCATTTCGCAGACTTTGGGGGCTGTTTTGGCTTTAGCTTCCGTTTTTGTTGTCTTGCGTCTAGAGAGTTTAAATAAAAATATTAACGATTATAGGAGTCGCGCTTTAAATATGCTTAATGCGAAAGAGAAGCATTTAAACGGAAAGAAGGGAAAATGGGAAGACATAGGCGCCGTATTGAATGATTTAAAAGAGTTTAGTGACAATTATAGTGATGTTTACAGAAAGAATTCCGGTATTACGCAGGATGTTTTAAATTTTTCTAATAACTATTATGGTTTCTCGACAACCAATGAAACCATGTTCGTGCAGGATACTTACGAAAATTTAAATAGTTTTGTAAGTCAGAGAGATGATTTATTAAATCTAATTAAATGGCCAGGTATTTCCACAGCACTTGCTATTGCTTTTTCAATTACTTTGTTGAGTTTAAGTGAAGGATATAATGGTTTTCGTCTTCTTTTTTCAGTAGTGTTATTTGCTCTGTTTGCCTTATGTTCAGTACTTAGGGCTGCGTGGAAAATTCTTGATGCAATTCAAAGATTAGAATAAATTTCTATCCATGCGCTAACACCGCCGCAGCGATTCTACGGGCGCCGGCGCGTTTGAGGAGTCGCGCGGCCTCTGAAAGCGTGGCGCCGGTGGTGGCGACATCGTCGATCAGTAAAATGGCCTTGCCCTCTATATCTTGAGGTCGCCTTACCTCAAATGCGCCGCGTATAGATTCAAACCGCGCTTTGCGCGAGTCTGATCTTGCCTGCGGTGGGGTGGCGACCGTGCGTATGAGCGCGCGGTCTACCAGCGGTAGACCAAGTTCACGCGCCAAGAGATATGACTGGTTGTACCCGCGCTCGCGTTCTTTTGATCTATGTATAGGTATCGGCAGTGCATACCAGTCGTCAGGGGGTAATTGGGCGATAGTTTGGCGCAAATGCATGGCGAGTGCGGGGGCGGCACCCCGCAGGCCTTTGTATTTGTAGTCGCCAATGATTTTATGTGTCTTTTCGTGGTTGTACCTCCACGGCCACACGATTGCCTCTATGGCAAAGCGCTTGGCACACTGCTCGCAGACATGCGTTTGGGGCGCACGCGTCTCGCAGAAAAAACAGTTTTGTGCGTAGGCGTGGATATCGGTTGCGCATGCGCCACAAATCCATGTGCCTTTTGTATTACATCCGCCGCAATAGGGTGGAAAGAGTATTTGGAGTGTCGTGTGGATAAGTGCGCGCATAGTTATATACGTTATAGCTATTTGCCTATGGTATGATTGTCTCATGCCTACAGGTCGGCGTCATTTTTGGTATCGCGCATGAAGAGCCCACTCTCACAAGGTTTTAATCCACTTGGTTTTCTAAAAGCTTTCGCCAAAGATCGGAGTGTACTTGGTATTGATGTGGGCGCCGCCTCACTCAAGATTATACAAATCCGTAAAGATCGTGAGCAGGCGGTGCTTGAAACCTACGGTGAACTCTCGACTGCCGCCTATACGGGGGGTGAGGCAGGCCGCGCGACACTCCTCGCTGATGAAAAAGTATCCGAGATGATTGTAGATTTGCGAAGAGAGGCAGGGGCCACTGCTACGCGCGGCATTATCTCGATTCCACTTCGGTATAGCTTCATCACTACTATCGATATGCCGGAGTTAAACGACCAGCAGTTGGCCGAAGCAATCCAATTTGAAGCGCGAAGATACATTCCTATACCGCTCTCCGATGTGGTGGTTGATTGGTGGCGCATTCCAGCAGGTGAGGGCGACAATTCGCATACCATCAAAATATTGCTCGCCGCGGTTCAAAAAGACGTGGTTGAAAAGTACAACCGCATACTCTCACAGGCAAAGATCGAGTCACTTGGGTTTGAGATCGAGGTCTTTAGCGCGGCGCGTATCTTGTCATCGCGCATGCGCGGGGCAACACTTCTTTTTGATATCGGGGCGCTTTCCACCAAAATATCCATTGTCAATCAGGGTGTGGTGCAGGCGGTGCACCATGTCGACCGTGCCTCGCAGGCGTTTTCACTCGCCATCTCGCAATCGCTCGGCGTTGACTTCAAGCGTGCCGAACAGGTCAAGCATGATGTGGGCATTTCCAATAGGCCTGAGGCCGCAGGCGTACGCCATACCATCACGCCGCTCCTCGATTCGATTTTTGATGAAGCTGACCGCGTGCGCACCACCTTTCGTAGGCGTACGGGGTTACCGATCGATCATGCGGTGCTCGTAGGCGGGGGGAGTTTGATGCCGGGGTTGGTTGATTATGCGGTGGAAAAGCTTGGTATCGAAGTTTTGCTCTCAAATCCGTTTGGTCAGCTGGTTTATCCCGCGTTTTTACAACCAACGCTCAAAGGAATCGCGCCAAGTTTCAGTGTAGCCACAGGTTTAACCTTGCGCGCTCTCGGCGCGATGGATTAGTAGGTGTATACTTATTTGTAGGCGATGGAAGACCCAAAGTTCATATCACATTCACAGCTTGCACCTCCCACCACGGTACCCCGTCAGGGTCTCGGGCTCTTTAGTGTACTTGCAATCATGGTAGCGGTATTGGCGCTTGCCTTTACGGGCGGCCTCTTTTTACTCAAGCAGTCAAACGAGCAGCAAAAAACAGCGCTTATCGAAAAACTCAAAGAATTGCGCGACGAGTCGGAGATCGCCTCGCTCAAAAATATTAAAAGCATCCAAGAACGTATCAGTACCGCGAAAACCGTCATCGATGGTCATGTGTACTCGTCACAAGCTTTTATTTTTGCTGAACGCCACACCCTAGGTCCCGTGCAGATAAAGACGTTTGAATTTTCTAAAGAAGGCGTCAAGATGGAGCTTAACGCGCCCGGCTATCTGCAATTTGCGCAACAGATCAAATACTATCGCGACCCTGATCTGAAGGGCACTATCAAATCATTTACGTTCAAACCGCCGGTGTTGGGGGATGAGGGGCAGGTGGGATTTGCAGTCGAAGTGACGTTTACACCAGAATACTTGCGCACCAAACCTGGGGCGGCGCGTATTGAGACCTCGGATGAGTCGCCGGTAGTACCAAGAGACGAAACAGAAAGATCGGAGGAGGAACTATGAAGGGCATCATTGTCATTTTTCTTTTTGTAGGGGCGCTCATGGGCGTGCAGTTTTTTGCGTTTCCACTTATCACTGATGTGCGCCAGCAGTGGAGTGATATTGCTGAGATGCAAAAGATTCTGGAGGATGCTGAGCGTACCAAGGAAGATCGAGTTGAGTTTCTTGATCGGCTCTCGAATATCGATGGAGACGATTTGCGCAAGCTCGAGATTTTGGTACCAAACAGAGTGGCATCAGAAGATCTCTATGTGTTTCTCAATGATCTCGTTAAAACAGCAAATCTTGAAGCGAAAACTATTAATATCGCTGATATAGGAGGCAAGGCGGGTGACAAGAGTGCGCAGAAAGCGTTGAACTTCGATATGGAGGTAGTCGGTCCCTACAACAATATGCGCAATCTCCTCACGTCTATGGAGATGAGTTTGCGTCTAATGGATATCGAATCTCTTGTCATCAATCGTTCGTCTGATTCTACGCAACCAAAGTCATTTTATACACTTGCAATAAAAGGTAAGTTTTACTATGCCGGCAATCAATAACGGTAGTTTTTATAATACCGCTGGCGCAAGCCAGCGCAGCAACAGCAAACAGATGGTCTTTTTGGGTATCGGCATTGTTGTTGTCATCGTCGCTACGTTTGTGACCTACCGATACTTTACACAAGGTGCGGGAGAGAATGCTCCCGTAGTCAAGACCGAAGAAGCTCCTGGCGTAAAGCCAGTAGGCGAGGAAATGAAAAATGCCCTACCACAAGAGGCTCAAGACGTACGCAACGCAGTGAGCATCTATACTGCTATTGCTGATGTACAGTTTGATACCGAGTTCTTCAACAATCCGAAGTTCGATGATCTTGTGGGGGGTGTCGTGACGATACCCGAGGCATCTCCACGGCCGGGGCGCATTTTCGAACTTTGGGAACAACCCCAGACTGGACAGAGCCCTGCCGCGGCTATACCCCCACCCCCACCTCCTCCTCCAGCAGGAGGATCGGTGCGCATTAGGCGTTAAACAATATGCGATCAATCCTTGACCTACTTGTCGCCAAAGGAGTTATTGACGAAGCTCTTGCGCGCAAGGCACGCAATGAAGCGCGCGAATCAGGCAAAGAACTTGAGGTAGCGCTCATCGACCTTGGTGTGCCCGAGGGCGCAATACTCGAGGCAAAATCAGATCTTTTGGGTGTGCCCGTCAGGCGTCTTGATGGCGCGAAGATTCCTTTTGATGTCTTAAAATATTTGCCCGAAGAGTCCGCGCGCCACTATCAGATGGTGCCTGTGGGTTATGAAGACGGCGTGCTTGAGGTAGGTATGATAGCGCCTGATAGTCTCGAGGCGCGCGAAGCGTTGCAGTTTATCTCGTCAAATCTTGATATGCCGTTTAAGATTTTTCTTATCGCGCGTTCAGATTTTCAGGATGTCCTTAAAGAGTACCAAGGCATTGGGGGCGAGGTATCGAAGGCGATTGCTACGCTGGGTGATACGCTCATTGATCTGCCCGGCAAAGAAAACGCGCGTACTCGTGAGGAGGCTACTATTGCTGAAGATGCACCTATCACCAAGACCGTGAGTGTTATCTTGCGTCACGCAGTAGAAGGAAAGGCGTCTGATGTGCACATTGAGCCTTCAACGGACAAGTTACGCGTGCGATTTCGCGTGGATGGTGTGCTCTATACAAGTATCATTTTGCCCATGAACGTACACGATGCCATTATCTCGCGCATCAAGATCATGACCAACATGAAGATCGATGAAAAACGCAAGCCGCAGGATGGCCGGTTTCGTGTGCATGTTGACCGCAGAGACGTAGACTTTCGTGTCTCGACTTTTCCTACCTACTACGGTGAAAAGGTAGCGCTCCGTATTCTTGACCCTGATATCGGCATCAAGAGCTTCGAGGAGCTTGGTATTGATGGAGATAACCTCAAAAGAATTCACGAGGCGCTCAAGCGTCCGTTCGGTATGATTCTCATCACCGGGCCTACGGGTTCAGGTAAATCAACGACACTCTACGCAATGCTCAAGGTGCTCAATGACGAAAAGCGCAACATCGTGAGCTTGGAAGACCCCATTGAGTATTATATGGAAGGGCTCAACCAGTCGCAGGTGCGCCCCGAGATTGACTATACCTTTGCCTCGGGTTTGCGTAGCGTGCTTCGTCAAGACCCCGATGTCATCATGGTAGGTGAGATCCGCGATAAGGAGACTGCGCTGTTGGCAGTGCATGCGGCGCTCACGGGTCACCTCGTACTCTCCACATTGCACACAAACGATGCTATCGGTGTCGTGCCGCGCCTTATCGATATGGGTGTTGATCCATTTTTGATACCATCGGTACTGGCACTCGCCATGGGGCAACGCTTGGTACGTAAACTTTGCTCAGAGTCACGCAAAGAAATACCCGTTTCAGACAAGCTTAAGGACAATATGGAGAAAGAAATAGCGAGCATGCCTGACGCTCTACGAGCGCAGACTAAATTGCCCGCGGTTGTGTATGAAGCGCTACCCTCATCTTCATGTCCCAAGGGTATGCGGGGCCGTATCGCGGTGGTAGAGACCCTTATGATGACGCCTGATTTAGAAAAAGTGATATTACATGAGCCATCAGAATACAAGATTGCCGAGGAGGCCAAGCGTCAAAATATGCTGACCATGCGGCAAGACGGTATCCTCAAGGTATTTAGTGGCACGATTGGCCTTGAAGAGCTTTTTGAGGTGGTAGTATAATAAAGACACTATGGCAGCTGAAGCTATCAAAATCCTTCTCGTAGATGACGACGATTTTTTGCTGGACATGTATTCAGTGAAGTTTAAAGAAGAGGGTTTCATGATCGATATTGCCTCTTCCGGCATGGACGCGCTCGATAAGCTCAAAAAGGGCGCCTACGATGTCATCTTGCTCGATATCGTGATGCCAGCACTCGACGGGTTTGAGGTGCTCACGCGCATCAAAAAAGAGCATATCGCTGATAAGTCTACTATCATCATCCTCTCCAATCTTGGTCAGAAAGAAGATATTGAGCGCGGTTTGGCGCTCGGCGCGCAAGATTATGTCATCAAGGCGCACTTTACCCCGCGCGAGGTGGTAGAAAAAGTAAAACAGCATCTGGGTAAAAAATAATACACTATGGATTTTGAAAAAGAACTCGAGGACTTAGTGACCACGGTGCTCCGCGAGGGGGCATCGGATTTGCATTTGTCAGTGAGCCGGTATCCTACCATTCGCGTGCAGGGTGCGCTTATCCCGCTCACCAAAAAATATATCATCACGCCCGATATCATGGAGGGGCTTTTGACGGCCATGATCCCCAAAGACCGCATGGCAGATTATGTCAAAAACAAAGAGCTCGATTTTTCATTTGAGCACAAAGGACGCGCGCGTTTTCGCGTCAATGTCTTTTTTCAAAGGAGTTTTATGGGGTGTGCGATGCGTTTGGTACCTGTTAAAATCCGCGCACTCGAAGAGCTCAATATTCCTCCGCAGCTCAAAGATTTTGCGCGCAAGGAGCAAGGCTTTTTTCTCGTGGTAGGTCCTACGGGGCACGGCAAGACCACTACGCTGGCGGCTCTTTTTGATATGATCAACCACGAACGCGCCGAACACATGGTGACTATCGAAGACCCCATTGAGTATCTCTTTACCTCGGATCGATCCATTATTGATCAGCGAGAGGTACGAGCCGATACGGTAGATTTTACGGTGGCGTTGCGGTCAGTGTTTCGCCAAGATATCAACGTCCTGATGTTGGGAGAAATGCGCGACCACGAGACGATTTCTGCGGCGGTCACCGCGGCCGAAACGGGTCATTTGGTGCTCTCAACTCTGCATACAAACAATGCCGCGCAGACGATTGACCGCATTATTGACAGTTTCCCGGGCAATCAGCAGTCACAAATTCGCGCGCAGCTTGCTGGCACTCTGTTGGGTATTTTCTCACAGCGCTTGATACCACGTATCTCCGGCGGCCTTATTCCTGCCTATGAGCTCTTGATCGCAAATACCGCAGTTCGCAACCTGATTCGCGAGAACCGCACCCACGAGATTGATCTTGTCATCGAGACCAGCTCGCAAGAAGGCATGATCAGTCTTAATAGGTCGCTCATGGAGCTTTTGCGAAGAGGGGAGATTACCATGGAGAGCGCGGTAGGGTACTCACTCAATCCGTCTGAACTCCGCGTATTGGCGCAGTAATCTATGCTTTTTAACTATCAGGCACGTACTCACGAAGGCCTTGCCCGTTCGGGCAGCATTGAAGCACCATCGGTTGATGGCGCGGTACAGGCTTTGCAGCGACAAAACCTCGTTGTGCTCTCGGTGCGCGCATCCACGCCACCTACACCGTTTTTGATGCGCGTCATGGGGCGTTTTGGTAAACCAAAACAGCGCGATATCATGCTCCTCTCGCGCCAGCTCTCGACACTCTTTGAGGCCAAGGTGCCCGTTGTACAGACATTTCGTACGCTTATCGGCCAGTCAGCGTCAGGTCCCATGCGCGCACACCTTGTCGAAGTGCTCGAAGATGTGCAGGGTGGTATGAGTATGTCGCAGGCGATGGCAAAGCATCCGGCCGTGTTTTCAAACTTTTTTGTAAACATGGTGCGTTCTGGTGAAGAGTCCGGCAAGCTCGATGATGTCTTTAGCTATTTGGCTGATTACCTTGAGCGTACCTATGCGCTCGTCACCAAGACGCGCAATGCGCTTATCTATCCTGCGTTCATTATGACTGCGTTTTTGGGCGTTGTTATTTTGCTCCTCACGGTCGTTATCCCGAAACTTACCGCTATCATCCTTGAGGCGGGGCAAGAGTTACCCATCTATACCCGTATTGTTATTGGCACAAGTGATTTCTTGCGCAACTACGGTGTTTTTCTCTTGTTACTCGTACTCGGGTCAGGTTTTTTTCTCTACCGGTATATCCAGACGCCCGAGGGTAGGCGTGCGTGGTCGCGTACACAATTGGCAATTCCTATTGTAGGGCCACTCTTTCAAAAGTTTTATTTGGCGCGTCTTTCAGACAACCTTCAGACACTTATTACCGGTGGCGTGCCGATTGTGCGCGCACTGCAGATTACCGCTGATGTGGTGGGCAACGAAATTTACAAGGGGATTATTCTTGAATCGATCGAGGCAGTGCGCGCAGGCAGTACTATCGCTGATGCGTTTGATCGGCACGCCGAGATCCCGCCACTACTCACCCAGATGATGCGTATTGGTGAGGAGACGGGTAAGCTCGACCAGATCCTCAAATCAATCGCGCGCTTTTACACGCGCGAGGTAGAAAGCTTGGTAGATAATCTTGTGGCACTCATTGAGCCGATTTTGATCCTCATCTTGGGTCTCGGTATCGGTCTTATTGTGGCATCGGTGCTCTTGCCAATCTATAACCTGACACAAGCATTTTAATTATCCACAGCACTCTTTTCCCTTTGCTTGTATAATACACAGTAGGTTCTGTCCTGCATGGGTGGGACGGGTCGATTATTCTTCATAATCTAAAGGTTTATTATTATAAAAAAATCTTATTATACACATGAATAAAGACATGAAAAAAGGTTTTACGCTCATCGAACTTCTGGTGGTTATTGCCATCATCGGTGTGCTCGCAGGTATCGTGCTCGCCGCACTCAACACTGCTCGTAACAAGGGTTCCGACGCTTCTATCAAGGGTAACTTGGCAGGAATGCGAACTCAGGCGGAGTTGCAATTTGATACCTATGGTTGTTATACGGTTGCTGGAGGGTCTCCATGTTCAACAACTGTCCCAGCGGTTGTAGGTGGCGCTGGCGGTATTGGTGTCGCTTGTCCTGCCGCGGGTGTTAACAATATCTTTGGTCAGACCAACATTGCGGCTGCTATTACTGCTGCAAAAACTGCTAGTGCGAATTTTGATAGTTGTGCTGCTACTGTCGGCGGAACTGCTTGGGCAACAGCTGTTGTACTCAAGACTGATACGACGAAAGCCTGGTGCGTAGATAGCTCAGGAGCTTCAAAGCAGATATTGGGCGGAACTGTTGGTAGTCCAGTTGTCTATACTCAGGCACTCTTAGATGGCGATATCACTAACGGTGTTTGCGGAACATAAGGTATAAAAGGCGTAGCAAGGCCCGGCCTTGCTAGAAAAGAGTCCATGGTTCTGCCATGGACTTTTTACTTTCCACCCGACATGCATTTTCATCAAGGCCCGGCCTTGATATAAGGTGCACAATGTGTTCTTTGGTTATATAATAATGGAGTATGTTTTCCTCCCGGCGTGGGTTTACCATGATAGAGCTTTTGGTAGTCACCGCCATCATAGGTATTTTAACGGGCATTGTACTTGCAGCACTTACCAACGCGCGTAACCGAGCTTTTGATGTAGCGGTGAAAGACAACTTGGGCAATATACGCACGCAAGCAGGTATTTTTCATACGAACAATGGAAACTATGGCAAGGGTTTGGTTGCTCCCGGCGATTGTTTTGCCTCTGCTGATACTATGTTTGTAGATGATCAGCTGGTAAAAGGTATGATCAATGCTGCTGAAGATGCTAATAGGGGCAATGACGTACGCTGTACTACCAATACTGATGAGACTGCCGATGCAACACTGTGGTCGGTTGAGTCGCCACTCATCGAGGGAGGTGGTGCTTGGATTTGGTGTGTCGATACTGAAGGATCTGGTAAGATAGTAACAAGTCCCGCCTCAAACGGCGTGTGCCCTGCGTCATAAATAATTTTTCATGTTCATACTTTTTGTATTCATCATAGGGCTCGCACTGGGAAGTTTTCTCAATGTGGTTGTCTTGCGACTCAACACGGGCGAGAATCTGCGCGGCAGGTCTCGCTGCTTCTCGTGTCTTCGTAAACTTGAGTGGCATGACATGGTACCAGTTGCCAGTTACATGGCAATTCGCGGGCGGTGCCGTACTTGTGGGAGCGGTATCTCGATACAGTATCCACTCGTTGAACTTGCAGCGGGTATTTTGACTGCCGGTACCGCGTACCTCATGTTCGGCTGGCAAGTTCCTAGTGATCCTATTCGCATGGCCCAATATGTACTCGCGGTAAAATTTTTATTGATACTGCTCGCCGCATCAGTATATGATTTGCGGCACAAGATTATCCCTGACCAGTTGAGCATTTTACTCTTCGTTACTGCTGTGGTTTTGGAAGCTGTTATGGTGTGGCAACAGCGCTTGTTTTATATTGATGAAGGATTTTTATTGCATGATGTCATGTCAGCCGTTGGAGCCTTTGCATTTTTTGCGGGTATTTGGTTTATCTCGAAAGGCGAGTGGATGGGCTTTGGTGATGCTAAAATTGCCATATCAATAGGTCTCTTTTTAGGATTTCCAAATACCGTTTACGCGCTCCTCGCTGCTTTTTGGTCAGGTGCTATCATAGGAGTAGTCTTGCTCGTGAGTAATAAGATGGGTCGCAAGTCGGAGATTCCTTTTGCACCCTTTCTTGCGCTTGGTACCTATATTGTCTTTTTCTTTATGAACTCAACGGTAACCGAGTGGATTACAAGTATGTTTGCTTTGGGTATTTATTAATTATGCGGAACAGGCGCGCATTTACACTTGTCGAGCTCATTGTCTCTATCGGTATTATTTCACTGATATCGGCGGTGGTATTTTTTAACTTTCCGCAGTTTAACGAGTCAGTAGCGCTCAATAGGGCGGCGCGCGAGCTTACACTTACTCTCCGTGAAGCACAGGCTCGCGCTGTAGCTGTTACTCCGTTACCAAGTGGCATTTTCCCAAGTAATTATGGCGTATATATTAGTGGTACTCCTACTGCGGAGGACGATGGTCAGTTTCTTATTTTCTCGGATGACGGTGACTTGAAATACGACGCAACGAACCCAAACGATATTTTGATCAAAACTATTACGTTCACGCGAGGTGTACAAATAACTGCTTTTGATATTGATGGGGTCACTGAAATCTCGGGTGTGCATTTCATGTATTACCGTCCTGATCCGCAAATGATTGTCTCAGATCATGATGGTGACTGCATAGCGGGTGCGGCAGGAAGTGGCGTTGGTCGAGATTCTCAGTGTGGAACAGGGGTAGGCCTCTACACTCCGACCCACGGTTCTTACGGACCATTTACTATTACTATCTCTCGACCATCGAGTGCTACTCCTCAGCCGCCGAAAGTTATCGAAATATGGCGCACTGGTCAAATATCTATACGATGAACTACCAACGTAGCTTCACATTGCTCGAGACTATCGTTGCTATCTATGTGTTGTTAGCGGGTATTGTGGGCGCCATGAATCTTACGCAACAAAACATCGGTGCTATTACACTTTTTCGGCATCAGCTTATCGCAGCGAATCTTGCGCAAGAAGGCGCCGAGCTTATCCGTGCCAAGCGCGATTCAAATTACCTTGAATGTTACCGAGATGCAGCTTGTTATGATCGTTTCCCAGATGACGGTCTTCAGGGACTTTCGCACAACCCCAATATGGGGTTTATGAATGGTATCACCGATGGAACCGCTCGATGTAACACTCTAAATGAGTGTTATATCGAAGATCCTCGGGGCGACCCAATCACTGGAGCGATTACTTTCCTAGAATGTCCAGCGGGTGATTGTCCGTATTTACTGCTCGATGAAAGCACTGGTTTTTATCAGTATGATGATGGCGATCCTACGATTTTTAAGCGTCGCATTTGGGTTACTGAACTGACGCAACCGCGAGACAGTGGTTTGCGTGATTGGGAGATTCATTCGCGCGTTGAGTGGCAAGAAAAGCTTAATCTAAAACATGTCGAGGTTATCGATGTACTTACGCCACATGGACACAAATAATAAAAAATCTACGAGAGGATTTAGTCTGATCGAGATTATTGTTGCGGTCGGTGTATTTACCGTAGTTGCCATGCTGACAGTCGGCTCTCTTTTGATCTTAACTGCTGCTGAAAAACGAGTGGCAAGTGTTCAGATAAATCAGGATAACATTCGTTTTGCCGTTGATCTTATGTCGAGGGAGATTCGCACGAGTAATGGTGCTGATTATTCGGATGAATGTGGTACAAGTTGTCTCACCGTCCGTCTTGCCGATGGGAATTTAGTAACATATAGCTTAGTAGGTACTCGATTGATGCGTCAGGTGGAAGGACTTGAGGCTCACGCTATTACGGGGCCCGATGTAAGTATCGAGATTTTTTCCGTAGCAGTTAAAAGTCCTGATTATTCTGATAATGTACAAGCTCATGTTACCTTTGCCATAAAAGGAGTCGCCCAAAAAAATACTCCAAACGAAACGGATCTTTATGTGCAGACTTCAATAACTCCTCTTGCGCTCAATGAATAATACAACAATGCAATTTCATCAAAACAATCAACGTGGTGTGACGCTATTACTCTCAGTGCTTTTTTTGACAGCGGGACTTTCAATATCGCTTGGTATTTTCTATATTGTACTCGTGCAATTACAGATCAATCGCGCGGCGCGCGAATCTCACAAGGCGCTCTATTCTGCTAACACGGCCAAGGAGTGTGTGGCGTATTATCGTAACTATATTGGGGGGTATGATGATTCTAATTATGGATTTTGGGATGTTGCACACCCTTGCGGCAGTCCCGATGCTGACGGCGATTTTTGTGATGATCCTGATAAAATTCCGGTGTGTCGTGACGCGCAGGTGCTTAAAACTTCGCTACTACCAGGAGCGAAAGTTCCCGGTATTGATTATAATTTTCTGCCCGACACTCAATTGCCACTCAGTCCTGACTCAGAAGGACTCGATCACGTCTTCACATTTTCTATTAGGGAAAATGATACATGTGCGGATGCCGTGATTACTACTAGAAGACGTGTTGTGGGTGGGGTACCCGTGACTCGACTTATTACAGTGGTCAATGGTCTGAGTTCTTGCGATGACCCAAAGGCGGTCAATAGGTCCTTTCAAGAGTGTATCGCCACTGATGGAGATGATACTTGTCAATGATCCCACATGATATTCGTACACACGCAAAAAAACTTCGAAATCTCATAAATGTCTACCGGTATCAGTACCACGTAGAAAATAGGCTGGAGATCTCCGAAGAAGCGCTCGATTCGCTCAAGCACGAGCTCTTTTTGCTCGAACAACAATATCCTGAGCTTATTACACCTGACTCGCCAACACAGCGCGTTGAGGGTAAGGCGTCAAGTAAATTTAAAAAAATCACGCACCGTGAACGCATGCTCTCGCTCGAAGATGCGTTTTCCGAAGACGATATGAAAGCATGGGAGGCGAGGCTCGAGAAATTCTCAGGCAGACACGATTTTCACTACTTTGCTGAACTCAAGTTTGATGGTCTGGCGCTCTCCCTTATTTACAGGAAGGGCCTACTCACCGTAGGCGCTACGCGTGGTGACGGCACCACAGGCGAGGATATCACAAAAAATATTAAAACCATCGAATCAATTCCTTTGCAGCTTGAGTTGTTGGGCAAGAGTCCTTGTATGTTCTCCAAAAAAATACTGGAGATGGTCGAGATTGAGATTCGCGGCGAAGCGCTCATCTCCAAAAAGGGTTTAATCGCTATCAACAAAGAACAAGAAAAGAAAGATCAAAAACCATATGCCAACTCGCGCAATTTGGCTGCAGGCTCACTGCGCCAACTTGACCCACAGATGGTGGCGGCGCGCAAGCTTGAGTTTGTGGCCTATGATATTGTGCTCTCAAAGAAAGATCGTGACGTGCTTGGTATCAAAACCCATACCGAAGAACACCAGATACTCAAAGATCTTGGTTTTAAAACTGATCCCTACGCTAAGCCATGTGTGGATTTGTCACAGGTATTTGAGTTTCACCAGCATATCGTGGACAAGCGCGAAGCATTTCCGTATGAGATTGATGGTATTGTCGTACAGGTAGGCGAGTCTGATATTTTTGAGCGGCTTGGCGTGATCGGTAAAACTCCGCGTGGAGCGGTTGCCTACAAGTTTGCCCCCCACGAGGCTGTTACGCGCATTGAAAATATTGTGATACAGGTGGGGCGCACGGGTGCGCTGACACCAGTGGCACATCTCGAGCCCGTCAATGTGGGTGGGGTGACAATAAGTCGCGCAACTCTTCACAATGAAGATGAGATCAAGAGGCTTGGCGTAAAAATAGGTGACCGTGTGATTGTGGGTCGCGCGGGCGATGTGATCCCTGACGTACGTAAAGTATTATTTGAGTTGCGCACGGGCAAAGAAAAAAACTTTCGTATGCCGACAAAGTGTCCCGTATGCGGTACTAAGATTGAGAAAGATGAAGAGGGCGTGATCGCGCGCTGCCCCAACGTGTCATGTCCATCACGCACGCGCGAGCGCATGTATTACTTTGCTAGTAAAAATGCGTTTGATATCGATGGTCTCGGCCCCAAGATTATTGATGTATTGCTCGATGAGGGCCTGATACAAGACGCCGCGGACCTTTTTGATCTAACGGAAGGTGATATCGCGGTGCTTGATAGGTTTGGTGAAAAGTCAGCGACCAATCTTATCGCCGCCATCAAAAAATCAAAGCGCATTACACTCCCGCGGTTTTTGGTGGCGCTCTCGATTTTGCACGTGGGCGAGGAGACGGCGATTGATCTGGCCGAACACTTTGGTTCGCTCGATGCTATCGCGCATGCATCGTACGATGACATTATTGCCATAAAAAATATTGGTGAGGTGGTGGCAGAGAGTATCGTGAGTTATTTCAAAAATACCTACAACAAACATTTCATCGACCGTCTCATGAAAGCTGGCATCGAGGTCTCGCGCGCACAAAAGAAAAAGCCCGGCAAGTTTACCGGCCTTTCATTTGTATTTACGGGCGAGCTCGAAGGCATGTCGCGTGATGAAGCGAAGGTATTAGTGCGTGAACTCGGTGGCGATCCATCAGAGACGGTGTCAAAAAAGACAAGTTTTGTAGTGGCGGGTACTTCGCCCGGATCCAAATATGACAAAGCGTTAAAGCTTGGCGTGACTGTTTTGACAGAAAGCGAATTTTTGAAAAAGGCGCGCTAGTCTGCTAGTCTTCCTTATGTATGATGACGCCTGATGAGGTTAAAAAACTTTTTGCGCTCGCACGCGTAGAGGCGACCGCCGAAGAGCTCGAGCGCTTGCCGAAAGAAATCTCGGATATTTTGACATACATCGACAAGCTCAAATCAGCACCATTGGGCGAGTTACCCCCCACGCTTTCGTTTGCCCCGTCTCTCGAAGAATTGCGTCCTGATGAGGTGGTGTCGCAGGATGCCGCTGACAATGCGGCGCTCAAGGCACAGTTTCCCGAGGCGTCAGGCGATTATTTGAAGACTAAAAAGGTGTTCGGAGAATAATATGCCATCACAGATTCGGGGACTCCATAACGCATTTACGTCGAAAGAAAAATCAGTAGCCGAACATGTAGGCGAGTCGCTCACGCGTATTCGCGAACGTGACGGCGAACTTCGCGCGTTCTTGGATGTACATATTGCGAGCGCTGAGCGCGAGGCCGGGCGCATCGATGCCAAGATCGCGGCAGGCGAATCCATCGGCATGCTCGAGGGTATTGGTATCGCACTCAAAGACAATATTTTAGTAAAAGGTACGCCTACCTCTGCGGCCTCACAAATACTCAAATCATATACAGCATCATATGATGCATTTGTAGTTGAACGGTTGCGCGAAGCAGGAACGGTCATTATTGGCAAGACAAATCTTGATGAGTTTGCGATGGGCGGCTCTACTGAAAATTCATCATTTGGTCCGAGCAAAAATCCGCATGATACCTCATACGTACCCGGCGGCTCATCAGGAGGTTCTGCGGTGGCGGTTGCCGCAGGCATGACGCCACTTGCACTCGGGTCTGATACAGGAGGGTCAATCCGCCAACCTGCGTCATTTTGCGGCGTGGTAGGTTTTAAGCCGAGCTATGGGCGCGTGTCTCGCTCGGGACTTATCGCTATGGCGTCGAGCCTTGATCAGATCGGCCCATTTGCGACCTCGGTTGAAGACGCGGAGATTTTATTTCGCGCGATTGAGGGCAAAGATCCACTTGATATGACTTCTCAAGAAATCCACGAAGAGATACGAGACAAAAAAGAATACGTGTTGGGTGTACCCGAAGATTTTATGAAAGACGGCCTTGATCCAAAAATTGAGAAAATTATTCGTGATTCATTCAAAAAAGCTGAAGGCGCTCATTTTAAGTTTGTACCTGTATCACTCAAAGATTTGTCATATGCCCTTGCGTGCTACTACATCATCATGCCGGCAGAGGTATCGAGTAATCTCGCGCGTTTTGATGGTATCAGGTACGGAGATAGGGCGGAGGCAAAAACACTTTTTGAAGTATACGGCAAGACCAAGGCGGCGGGCTTTGGTCGTGAAGTCAAGCGCCGCATTGCTATCGGTACCTATGTACTCTCGCATGGATATTACGACGCCTACTACTTGCAGGCGCAGCGCGTACGCACACTGATCTCAAAAGCGTTTAGTGATGTGTTTCGCACGGTTGATGCTATTGCCATGCCCACCACACCATCGGTAGCGTTTAAGCTTGGTGAGAAGTTATCCGATCCACTCGCGATGTATTTAGAAGATATTTACACGGTACCTGCAAACTTGGCGGGCTTACCCGCACTCTCACTACCAGTAGGCACAAGTGATAATTTACCAGTGGGATTGCAACTCGTGGGCAAACGCTTTGCTGATTATGAACTCTTGGCTATCGCAAAACGCTTTGAAGCGGCGATTGCCTAACAGTCTTTTTTCATCTATACTAGTTCCGCGGGGTGGAGCAGCCTGGTAGCTCGCAAGGCTCATAACCTTGAGGTCGTCGGTTCAAATCCGACCCCCGCAACATTTTTTTGAGGCAAAAAAATGTTGCGAGGCTCGCCATAGGCGGCCCGCAACATCGTATTGTAATGAAGGCAGCAAAAATGTTGCGAGGCTCGCCATAGGCGGCCCGCAACATCGTATTGTAATGAAGGCAGCAAAAATGTTGCGAGGCTCGCCATAGGCGGCCCGCAACACAAAAACTCCCTAATCGAGGGAGTTTTTGTTATCCTGTAAGAGATGTATCATGTCTATATTCTTATTTCAGAAAAAGATGGCAGAACATACGTTGGCTATACTCATAGTCTTGAAGAGCGCCTACGTCAGCATAATAATGGGCAAGTGAATGCGACCAAGAATAGACGACCTCTTAAATTTTTTTATACTGAAGAATTCGAAACACTAGCAGAGGCGAAAGAAAGAGAATTATGGTGGAAAAGTAGTTCGGGGCGAAGAAAATTGAAAGAGTTATTTAAAAGTAAGGCATAAATAGAAAGAAAAAGCCGCCGCTGCGTTGGCAGGGCGGTGTCAGGGTTGCTTCGCCTCGCGAAGAGCGACGATCAGCGAGCTCTCCATCTGGCGGGGTCCTCCATGGATTTCGGGGAGTCCACCCATGCCGGGTTCCGGATACTCGCGTTTGTCGCCAGCGCGCACTCGTTGCTCGATGTAGCCATCAAGGTAGAGCACGCCGTTTTCTTCGCGGCAGCAGCTACACTTTCCGGGGGCGCTCAAGGTACACCTCCTATGCTCGGGTCTATACTCAAAATACCAATTGAGAGCCAGCTTATCAAATAGAGAAAAGAGATTTTTTGCCGTTACTTCTACTGTCTCGCCGGTGTTATACTATTGCATGGGCGCTTTTTTACTCAGTTCGCAGGCTCGATTTATGTTTAAAATCTTCTCCATAGGAGTAGTGCTTTTGGTGAGTTTGGTGGCAAGCTTTCTTGTTCAGGCGGTGGTTGAGGATCGAATACATTATCAAGATCAGGCACTTACAAATAGCGCTGGAGATAAGTCAGCGGTACGCATCCACGGTGTATTACCAGGGTTTGATGAGTCTGGCGTAAGTGTGTATCGATTGATAGATCGTGTACTCAAGTACGCGATCCTATTTATCATGCTCACATTTCTCGCGTTCTTTTTGATGGAGATTTTTTATCATCTCAAACTTCATCCGGTGCAGTATTTACTCGTAGGGCTTGGGCTCGCAGAGTTTTATTTATTACTTCTTGCGTTTATGGAGCACATTGGATTTTTGGCAGCATACATCATAGCAGCGATCATGACCATATTGCTCATCTCGCTCTATAGTCATTTTATCTTAAAGACAAAACAAGGCGGCGTTATGATAGGGGGCATGCTCACTGTGGTCTATTCGTATCTTTTAGTGGTTTTACATTTGGAGACCTTCGCACTTCTGTCGGGCGCACTGCTGCTCTTCGTGCTTCTTGCTTTGGTGATGTATATCACGCGCAAATTGGACTGGTACGAGGCATTTAGCACTATCGCTCGCGCCGAGTAAGCATTTTTTTCAGATTTGTAGTAGAGTGGGCGCATGAAGTTTTTCGTAAGGCACCTCACCTCAAAGAATCTTGTTATTGGTGCTAGTGTATTGGCAGTATTCGTTATTGCTGCGGCATCGTGGCAGTTTTATACTTTGCATCAAAAAAATATTGAGACGGTCAATGCACTTCGCAAGCTCGCTGAAGATCAGGCAGCAACCTCAAAGGGGCTCCAGGAGACACTCGCATTTCTCGACCAGAACCTTACGCTTACGAAAAGCGAGCAGGAAAAGCTACAGCAAGTTTTCACTGCCGAGCAAGAGCGCGTCAAAGAGCAACAGCAAAAGCTTGAAACTATTTCAGGCGCAGTAGGTACACTTGAAAAACTTACTTATACTGACGAAGAGCTGCTACAAAAGTATTCCAAAGTATATTTTCTCAATGAAAATTATATTCCCGCTAAACTGAGCAGGATCCCATCGCAATACACGCGCGACGCAAAACAAGATTTTCAAATCCACACAAGTGTATTGCCGTTTCTTGAAAAACTCATGGCTGCCAATACTGATCCAGATTTCGATCTGCGTGTGAGCTCCAGCTATCGCTCATTTGGCGCACAGGCAGATCTCAAGTCAAACTATAAGATTATATATGGAGAAGGGGCTGCAAATATATTTTCTGCCGATCAGGGATATTCAGAGCATCAACTTGGTACGACGGTTGATTTTACCACTGTGCGTACGGGCACCGACCTTTCTTCATTTAAAGATACGTCAGATTACAAGTGGCTCTTGGATAATGCTCACAAGTATGGTTTTACGCTTTCCTACCCAGAGAATAATAGTTTCTACCAGTTTGAGCCGTGGCATTGGCGCTTCGTAGGCGTGAAGCTGGCGACTGATTTATACAATCAGAAAAAACACTTTTACGACCTCGAACAGCGAGAGATCGATAAATACCTCGTCAATATTTTTGATAAGTAATAATGTGGTTCGTCTATATTCTCAAATGCCGCGGCGGCAGTTTGTATACGGGCGCCACTATCGACGTGCATCGTCGCTTTGCTGAACATAAGGCCGGCAAAGGGGGTAGCTATACGCGCTCGCATCTTCCCCAAGCGATACTCTACGTAGAAAAACTTGGTAGTAGGGGTAGCGCATTGCGCCGCGAGGCAGTCATCAAGCAAATGTCGCGCGCCCAAAAACTCACACTTATCCGTTTTCACCAGTCATAAAAGCTCTATACTAGAGCTATCTTTCGGTTATGACAGACGCGCGACTCAAAGAACTTTTAGTAGGTCCCGGCCTTATACTGCCGGCTGATTTTGACGCGCTCGCGAGTGAGGCCAAGGCACACAACGAACCTCTCGAAGATCTCCTGATAGAAAAGGATGTTATTCGTGACGATCAGCTTGGGCAATTGCTCGCTGAAGAATACGGCGTGCCGTTTATCAAGATCCACGAAGAAAAAATTGATGAAGAAGTCATGCATCAGATTCCTGAGCTTGTCGCGCGTACACGTGGCGTCATTGTTCTTGGGCGCGACAAGGATGCTTATCGAGTCGCCATGCGTAACCCAGCTGATGCTGAGATAACAAATTTACTCGAAAAGCGTCTCGCGGGCCCTATCAGTAAATTTTATATATCAAAGCGCGGTCTTTCAGAGGCGCTCGGGTTTTATCGCGCGCACATTCGTGATGCGTTTACCAAAATTTTAGCGCAGCTCAAAGATGAAAAGCTTTCGCGTGAAGAGCGCGACGAGGCGACCGTAGCCATGGTCGACGCACTCTTACGCTACGGGCACGAGTCCAAGGCGTCTGATGTGCATATCGAGCCGCATCCGCAGCGTATCGTGATTCGGTTTCGCATTGATGGCGTGATGCATGATATTTTAGATCTCCCTAAAACTTTGCTTGATGTGATTATGATGCGTATTAAAATTTTGGCGAAAATGCGTACTGATGAACATCGTGCGGCGCAAGATGGCAAGCTCGCGTTTGAGACGGAAGATGACAAAGTCGACGTGCGCGTATCGATCGTGCCCGTCACTGAGGGTGAAAATGTCGTCATGCGTCTTCTCTCATCAAAGAGTAGGCAGTATAGTCTTTCTGATGTAGGGCTTTCTGACGCTGATCGCGCCAAGATTGAGAGCGCTATTAGCAACCCTCATGGCATGATATTGGTCACGGGTCCTACGGGTTCGGGTAAAACTACTACCGTATACGCCATGCTCAAGATTCTGAACACGCGCGATGTACATATCGCGACCATCGAAGATCCGGTGGAGTATGAGATCGAAGGGGTGAGTCAGATCCAGGTAAATCCGCGCACCAATCTTACGTTCGCGAAGGGTTTGCGTGCAATCGTGCGTCAAGATCCCGACATCATTATGGTAGGTGAGATTCGTGATGAGGAGACGGCTGATATCGCCATCAACTCGGCCATGACGGGGCACCTCGTGCTCTCGACTTTGCATGCAAATGATGCGGCGACAACGCTCCCGCGTTTGCTTGACATGAAGGTTGAGCCCTTTTTGGTTGCCTCCACCGTCAATATCGTCATTGCCCAGCGTCTCGTGCGAAAAATCTGCGAGAAATGCCGCGCTTCCCATCAAGGTTCTGATGATGAGAAAAAAATGCTCGCGGGTGATGCGCGTTTGCGCGAGGTGGTACTCAACCATCTCAAAACCGATATCGAGAACATACGTCTGTATAAGGGTACCGGGTGCCCCGTGTGTTCCAATACGGGCTACCTTGGCCGCGTAGGCGTTTTTGAGGTGCTACTCATGACACCTGAGATCAAACGGTTGGTTGCCTCGCGCGCTGCATCATCTGATATCATGCGCGTTGTACGCCAAGAGGGGATGACGACCATGCTCGAAGATGGTATTGATAAAGTAGTCCGAGGTATCACGACGATCGACGAAGTTATCCGCGCAACTAAAGAATAATCTATGCCTGACAAACAGCTTACCAAAGCAGAAACAACACAGCGAATTACCGAGGTCACCTCGGTTATCTCGCACCAGCTCAAGACGCCGCTTGCCGGCATCAAATCTTCGCTCGAAGTTTTGCTCTCGGGCGATCTCGGCGCGCTTGATGCAAAGCAGCGCGAATATTTGGCACTTGCACTCGATGGTGCTAACAAAATGATCGGGCTTGTAAAAAATTTGCTCGATGCATCGCGTATTGACGAAGGCCGCATGCAGTTAACGCCTGAACCCACTGATATCGGTATGCTTGCGAAAGATGTTGTAGATGATCTTGCTACTTTTGCGCAAGCGAAAAATACTACACTCTCCATCACGCTTGAAGAAAGCTTGCCCAAGACATCTGTTGATGCAGTCAAGATTCATGAGGTTATCAGCAACCTTGTATATAATGCTATACGGTATAGCAAGGGCAAGGGCACTGTTGTTGTGACAGTTCGGCGAGATGGTCATGATATTTTGTTTTCGTGTGCTGATACCGGCATTGGTATCGGTGAGGGTGATAAAAATAAAATTTTTAGTAAGTTTTATCGCAGTCCCAATGTGAGTGCGCTGGCACCCGATGGCTCGGGCCTCGGACTTTATATATCAAAGGCGATTATTGAGAAAAGCGGAGGGAAGATTTGGTTTGAGTCTGTTGAGGGTCAGGGCTCTACCTTTTCGTTCTCGCTCCCGATACAATAGACATACCTATGGCAGATCAGAAAAAAATTCTTATTATCGAAGATGACAAGTTTCTCTTGAAGCTTTACAGTGACAAGCTCTCGCATGCGGGTTTTTTGGTGAGTATGGCAATTTCAGGTGAAGAGGGGTTGGGTAAGGTCAAGCAAGAAAAACCCGATTTGGTGCTCCTCGATGTTATTTTGCCGCAGAAAAATGGTTTTGATATTTTGGGCGCGCTCAAACTTGATCCTGAGACCAAGGATGTACCCGTCGTGATGCTAACCAATCTTGGCCAAGATTCTGATATCAAGACAGGCATGGATTTGGGTGCTGCTGACTATTTAGTGAAGACTGATTTTTCCATTACAAAGCTTCCCGAGGTCGTTCGCAAACATATTGCGATTCATGGCGCAGCCCGAACCACGAATACGCCATAGCGGCAGGAGGGGGGCGAGTCTCGCGACACGCGCTCTCTTTGCAAAGCACTTGGCCGTCATGCTCAAGAGCGGCTTGACGTTGACGGAAGCTTTGGCGATCACACGCGATTCATCGCGCGGCGCGTTTCGCGCCGTTCTCTCTGATGTGATGCGCGCGGTCGAAACCGGCCGGCCACTCTCACAAGCGTTTGGTGATCATGAAGCCGTATTTGGTGGTCTTTTCATCGAGGCGACCTACGCGGGCGAAAAATCTGGTACGTTGCCGGAAAATCTAGAAAATATTGCCGCAGAGCTTGATCGTGAGAAAGATCTTGCAGCCAAGATAAAGGGCGCACTCATGTATCCATCGGTCGTGCTGGGTGCCGCCTTTTTGCTCGCTATGGGTGTTTCGTTTTTTGTGCTACCGAAGATTACGCCGCTTTTTGAGAGTTTTCGTACCGAGCTACCATTTGCTACACGCGCGCTGATCAGCTTCTCGCACTTTATTAGTGACTATGGCTATTATTTTTTTGGTGGTGTGACGGGACTTATCGTGCTTTTGACATGGATGGCGCGCCAAAAATTTTCGCATCCATTTACGCATTTACTACTACTCCGCGCGCCGATTGTCGGCGGCATGATCCGCTCGGCAAATATTGCGCGATTTAATCGTACGCTGGGCATGTTGCTCAAGAGTGGCGTCAATGTCGATGAGGCGATTGAGATCGCGCGCGACTCGATGGGCAACTATTATTACAAGCTCGCGCTTACGCGCGTAGGGCGCGATGTAGCCAAGGGATCAAAACTTTCCGAGAGTCTCGCGCAAGAAGCGCATCTTTTCCCCGCGATTGTCACGCGTATGATCAAGGTTGGTGAAGAGTCAGGCAAGTTTGAAGAAACACTTTTTTATCTCGCGTCGTTTTATGAAGCTGAGGTTGATACTTCAACCAAAACACTCGCGACCACGCTCGAGCCAGTGCTTCTTATATTCATCGGGCTTTTGGTAGGGGGACTCGCGCTCGCGATTATCACACCAATCTATGAGATCACGGGTAGTATTAAGCGGTAGCAGGGCATTTACGCTCACCGAACTTCTTATCACCTTGGCACTTTTGGGTATAATTGCGTTCATCGCGGTGCCGGTGGTTTCAAATCTGCAGGTTTCAAGTCAGCTCGACGACGTGACTACCGAGATAAAAATGGCGCTGCATACAGCACGCACACGCTCAGTAGCCCGCGCGGGCAATGCCACGCACGGTGTACTTTTTACCCTAACGCCGGGAGCACAAAGTTATACTCTCTATCAGATACCCGACGGCGCCTCTGTGCGCGACCCAGCTCTTGATGAGATGCGCACGATACCACGCGCGCTTACTATCGCTACAACTATACCGAGTGGAGATGTTGAGTTTAATCGCGGTACGGGCGCTTCGAGTCTTATCGCGCAAAGCACGATTACGATCACCCATTCATCAGGGGCGAGTCGTACTATCACCATCACTCCCATTGGGCTCGTAGATGCAGAGTAAGAGGCAAAATGCCCCAGTTTCGGGCGCTCGCTCAAAAATAATATATACTATACATATGAGAGGGCAGACGCTCTTTGAGATAGTTATTGCACTCGCGATTTTTTCTATGATCGCGTCAATTTTGGTGAGCGTCTCATTGGGCGGGTTTACTGCGCTCACACAGGGAGGTGACCAGACCAAAGCTTCGGCGCTTGCCGAAGAAGGTATCGAGGCACTGCGATCGATTCGCGACGGCGCGTGGAATGATCTGCGTCCAGCAACAGGTAGTCAAATGGCAGCGGTGACAGGAGCCATCAGTGTCGCTGGTAATCAGTGGGCATTTACTGCCGGTGCGCCCGCAGAAACTCTCGGCAAGTTTACACGCACAATCACGCTCGAGGCGGTGTGCCGCGATCCACAAACGCGCGTGATTACTGCGTGTCCCGTGGGCGCACCCGATCCACATACCGAGCGCGCGACAGTCACGGTGAGTTGGGAGACGCGGCCAGGGACTCCAAACACGGTTGCTCGCAGTTCGTATCTGACGGGGTGGGATGCGCGTACATGGCGGCAGACTGACTGGTCAGGCGGCGCGGGGCAGGCGGCGTGGTCCAATGCTACTCGCTATAATCTTGACGATGGCAATATTGATAATCTCGGCGCAGAACTTAAGCTACGACAAAGTAGTGATGCGTGGATTTTTGACCCCAGCTTTTCTTGGGCAAGTGTCGTTGGTGGGCCAGTTCGAGTTCTTAATGGGATTGATGCGGCCGATGGCAATAATGTTTGGATAGTGGGAGGTAATGGTATTATTCTTAAATATAATGGCGTATCGTGGTCACGTGTATCTCATAATTTAGGTACGCAGAGCATTAACGCAGTAGATGTAATATCTCCGACAGACATATGGACCGCTGGGAATGCCGGTAAAATATATCATTCTACAGACGGCGTGAATTGGATTGAGGACGAAGACACAGGAAGTCATGTATGGAATTCGATCTCTATGGTGAGCCCGACGCTGGGTTTTGCTGTAGGGAACTCGGGTTGGGTAGCGCGATACAATGGTAGTACATGGGCCGTATCCAAGATTGTTCCAGGCCACAGCGGCAATCTTCATAGTGTTTCTATGCTCTCTGCCACTGCTGGTTGGGCGGTGGGGGCGAGCGGTAAAATATTTTTTTGGAATGGGACGACGTGGGCCCAGGATGAAGATACGGGTGGTCAGGTATGGGATGATGTTTTTGTATTTCCGGGCATAAACGACGGTTGGGTAGTTGGTTCGAGTGGAAATATATATCGTTGGGATGGGACAAATTGGGATTCTGTGATCTCAGGAGTTAGTGCGGGGCTCAATGCTAGTGCTTTTGTAAGTCAAACAGATGGGTGGGCGCTTGGGAACGGTGGCACTACACTTCGTTGGAATGGCGCTTGGAATAGTATCACCTCACCAACAAGTCAAAATCTCAACGACATTGTGTTGGTGGGTAATACAGGATGGGCGGTTGGAAATAGCGGAACCATTTTAAAGTTGCAAACAGGCAGTGACTATTCTTTGAACGGATATCTTATCTCATCCGCATTTTCGCTCGTCGGAAATTCACCCGTAGAATCTATCGAGTGGGATGAACAGATACCGGGACCTTGCACAGGTACGTGCAAAGTAAAATTTCAGATACAAACATCGGCTGACGGTACCTCATGGTTTCCGTTAGAGTGGATGGGGCCTGAGGGGGATGATGGTGACGAAGATGATTATTTTATGAGTGCCACGGGCCATCTTATATCCAGTATTGTGAATGGTAGACAGTGGGCGAGGTACCGAGTAGAACTTGAAGGTGATGGGGCGAGCACCCCCGTATTACAAGAGGTGCGCATTCAATACAAATAATATGCGTCGCGCCTTTACGCTCATCGAAATAATTATTTACCTCGCGATTGTAGGTATGATCGCGGTTACTTTGGTGATGTATAGTATTTCTGTCTCGACTTCACGCAGTAAAGCAGAGGTAGTAGCCGAGGTACAAGCAAACGCGCGATTTGTGCTTGATGTAATGCGTCAAAAAATACGGCATGCGAGCGCTATCAATATTGGCGCAAGTACATTTGATATCCACCCCGGTGTATTGTCGGTAGCAATGCCAAGTGCCCCCGAAAATCCCACCGTCTTTAGTCTTGATAACGGCCGTCTGCGTGTTGCGGTCGGTACAAATCAAGCTGAGTTTTTAACCTCTGATGAAATATCTGTGACTGACTTACGATTTATAAACTTGACCGACGGCCCGCGCGAACACGTACGTATTTTTATGACATTGCGATACAAAAAGGCAGATTCGGTAGAATACCAGTATGAATATTCTTTTGAGACGGCACTGGGAGTAAGGTTTTAATATGAGGTGTATATATAGAGTTTATCGTTCAGGTGTTGCTGCGCTGTTTATCATTGTGGTAGTTGGTGCGTCGGCTCTCCTAATGGCAGTTGGCGCTTCGTTTTTGGGTATTGGCGAGCTTACTTCCGGTTTTGTAAGCGCAGAGGGCGAGGAGATGCTGGCGCTCGCTGATGGATGTCTTGAGGAAGTACTTGAGCGCGTACGGTATAATCCTACAATCTCCGCTGCAGCTCTTTCTCTTAATCCACCTCCGTATAGTAATGGAACTTGTAGTGTGGCAGCAGTAGCTTCTGGGCCACTGACAGTTACTATTACGGCTTCCAATGGCAACTACTATAAAAAAATTATTGCTGTTATTAATCCTGCGCTTGAAGGCAATCAGCTGGTATCATGGACGGAGGTGAATTAATGCTATGCAACTAGGTACGAAAACAGCAGTCGGCATCAGTGTTGCTGATCATGTTATAGAGATAGTAGAGCTCGCGGGAGGTGCGAAGCCCTCTATTCGTGCACGCAATCGCATCACGCTTGATGTAGGTGTAGTCGTGGGTGGTGCAATCCGCGATGAAAAAAAACTTGCCGAGGCATTTGGCAAGCTTTTTGCAGAAGCACAGCCCGTACCCATCACTCGCAGGCAGGTAGTATTTGGTGTGCCAGAGCCAGCAACTTATTTTCATATTTTTAACGCACAAAAAATATCTGAAGACTTTATCGCACATGAAGTTGCACGCAATATTCCCCTACCTACTGAAGATGTCGTATGGGGGTATCGTGTTTTTGCTCAATCAAAAGATGCCTCTAGAGTGGTTGTCGCCGCGTCATCCCGCACGCTTATTGAATCGTGGCAAACCTTTTTTAGTGCGCAGGGGATTGCGGTCGATGTATTTGATATTGAGCTTTTCGCTATTTTTCGTAATCTTTTTAAAGAATTTCCAAAAGAGCCAGTGCTCGTTGTTGATGTGGGTGGCGAGACGACGGTGATTTCTATCTTTGATGCGGCAGGACTTGTGTATACGCGTTCAATTCGCGTTGCGGGCGAATATTTGACGCGTGAGATCGCGGCAGCGCTTAAGTTGTCGCGCGATGACGCGGAGGCAAAAAAGATTGCTATGGGTCTTGAAGATAGAGAGCATCCACTCTTTTTTGCACTTATCAAGGGTCTTGAGATGATTACGCGCGAGATGCGTGCCGCCCAAGAACATTTTGCGCGCGCCACGGGAGGACGTATTGCCGAGATAGTTCTTGCGGGGGGGAGTTCGCGTATGCCGGGTTTAGGAGCTTATATCGAGGCAAATTTTGGAGTGCCAGTTGTTATCGCGTCGCCTACTAGTGATATTGAGGCGGTGGGGTATGCACTCCGCAGTCTTGAGGCGCGTTGGGATGCGACCGATCCAAAAATTATACTCGAGCGCAAAAAACAACCATGGCACCTATCCAAACCGTCGCTCCACTGGAGTATGCCGCGACCCGTACAGAGGGCAGGTAAATCGCTGATACTCTTGCTTATCGCGTTCTTTGCCTCGTTGGCACTATTACTGGTATTGATGTACTTTCGTTATGTAGCGGAAGGATAATCTCTTGTGGATAACCGTTACCTTTTTTATTCTCGTACTCGTATAATAAAGACAAGTCTATTTACTAGATTACTTTCTCTCTATTTTCTATGAAAAAACGTGGCGGCTTTACGCTCATCGAACTTCTTATCGTCATAGGTCTTATCGCCATCTTGGCTGGTGTAGTATTCGTAGCGCTTGATCCATTTACTCGTTTTCGTGACGCACGTAACTCACGTAGAAATGCTGATGTCGCATCTATCGCAAGTGCTGTCCGTGTCAACCAAGTTGATATCGGCGGGCGCTATATGTATGGTTTACGTACTGGTAATATTCCGACAACGATACCGGTAAATCCACTGTGGGGTTCTCCGTGGGGCGGTACATCTGAAAATAATAGTATTGTTCTCGGCCAAACTTATATGATTGCAACAGCCACTGGTACAACTGATGGTACTCCTGCGTGCAATACGGGCTGTGCTACGGTGACGAGCCCAAGTCACTGTGTCAATCTTGGACCATTGGTCAACGGTGGATACTTGGGAACTTTACCGAGAAGCCCCGCAGGCACTCAAAGTTGGGCGGGTAACTATAGTGGTTACTACCTAAAAGTAAATACAAACAGCTCGCTTACCGTCGGCGCGTGCGATGTTGAAGGTGGCGCGACTATCGAGGTGACGCGATAAATAAAGGTATCAGTATCAAAAAACCCGAGCGTTTCTCGGGTTTTTTCTTGCAGAAAGATGCTATTTTAGGTATCCTAAAAAGCACGATTTTATGCCAGCCGGCATAGCTCAGTGGTAGAGCGAAGGACTCATAAGCCTTAGGTCACAGGTTCGATCCCTGTTGCCGGCACAGGGTCTTGGTAAAAGGCCTTTGGGGCTTTCACGGGCGCGTGGTGTAGCCTGGTTAACACGTTCCCCTGTCACGGGAAAGATCGCCGGTTCGAATCCGGTCGCGCCCGCCAAAAAAAGAGCACAACCTTTGCGTTGTGCTCTTTTTCTTATGCACAAAGGATTCTGTTTATGTGACCTATAATAAATATAGGCGATTTTATACGCACATGTTTCTTTATTTAGTATGAAAAAATATTTTTCTAAACTTTTCGCGGGCGCCCTCATGGCGTTTACGCTCTTTGGGTCGAGCGCTATTATGGTGAGTGCCGCACCTCCCGTAGCTAATCCGCTCTTTGGAGTAGGATCATGTGTACGTATCAAGGATACTGACGCGGTAGGGCGTGTTACCCAAGTACGCGAACAATATTATGTGCGAGGCAATTCTGCTACTGTAGATTCTTCGGAGATCGATCAGGCACGAGGTGAGGCGTTTGTAGATTTTCTTGATAACTCTTCCGTCCAAGATCGTTGGGTACATACCGGTTGGCGAAGTGCGGCGACAGGGTGGCAATGGGAGCTCGAGAGTGGATTTCTCACGGAATCTGGTTGGTGTGATGATTTGCCCATAGTGCCGCCAGGCACTCCACCCACAGGCGATGTAATTGTTGGTTCATGTGTCTCTGTAAAATCTTCGGCGATTGTATTCTCACAGCCCGGTGGAGCAAGTACTAATATCGGTATTCCTCGTGCGCGAGGGGATAAGGGCAAGGTACTCGAAGGTCCTGTTGTCGTACCCATTCGGCTTATAGGTATTGGTATCGCCGGATTTAGCAGACAACAAAATGAGACTCTTGGCAATCGTGTCTACTGGAAAGTTGATTTTCAAGACAACAATCTCAATCGTCAAGACGGTTGGGTGTGGGGAACGGCGATCGAACTTTCGAGTGGATGTGGAGAACCGGTGCCGGCAGGCGATATCGGGGTCGGGATGTGTGTGGAGGCGGCGCGTTCAACCAATGTTCGTGGCAGCGCTCCCGCATGGTCAGTACTCAATGAACAGCCAGTAGGTGCGTATGGCATGGTAATTGGTGGCCCAGAGACAATGTCACAAGATATTAGGAGTGGAGGATATATTGTGCGAAATAGATATATGATGTGGAATGTTGATTTTGCCCGAAACTCTGCATCAGAGCCAGACGGTTGGACATGGGAAGGGAATCTGCGTCTTTCAAATAGATGTTCACAAGGCAATCCTATGCCACCTCCGCCGCCGCCTCCTCCTCCATCAGTAACGCCTCCACCCCCGCCGTCTATCATGCCTCCACCACCACCCGCTCCAATAACTCCTCCGCCTCCTCCTGTAGTACCCCCGCCACCAGCACCAGTTCCACCCCCTACGCAAGACACTCACACATCGGGTGATGGTAGTTATCGCGGTGAGCGCGTGCGAGTATATGCGCCAGGATCTACTGCAAAAGTACGCGCGACCCCAGCTGGTATCACACTCGGTACCCAACAAAATGGTGCCGTCGGCACGATCGTTGACGGCGGCGTTTACGGAGGCGAGTCTACCTGGGGGTATAGCTGGTGGAAGGTGAACTTTGATAGTGGCTTTGATGGTTGGGTTGCAGGTACACACAACACTGGCAATACTGCTCTCTTTCTTTTACAAAAGCTCGATAGTTCTTTCTTAAATCATCCTACGGGCGCTTCAGCAAGCGTGCACTGTCCATTTGGAATAATCCCACTCACAGGCGCTCTTGGTGATGAGCTCGATAACAAGGGTGTACGTGGTCAGCAGTTGGGATACAAAGAATCGCGCTGTTATTTGATTCGCGTGACCGAGCCAAAAGATTTTCTGGTGATAGGCACTGACAACGAGCTTGCGGTTGGTGTGCGCGTGATAGGTGAGATGAAGGGAGAGCTGATCATGCCATCGCCCACAGCAGTTCGTACCGAGGGCACAGTTGTTAGTGAGAGTAGTTTTGGAGTCTTTAACGGAGGCGAGACAGTAGTGCGCGCAGCAAGTGGTGGCAAAGTGCCTGTAGGTGAATACATTTTGCGTATTGAGCGTAAGGCTACGCAGTCATGGATTGAGGACCAATGTGCCTCTACTCCTCCCAATCCATTTTTCTGCCAAGGCAAGGCAAAGTTTTCTGTATATTGGCGCCAAGAAGATAAATCGACAGTCACTAATTTTTCGTGTCCTGTGGGCTACGAAGAATTTCATTGGTGGTCACCGGACGGTGGTATATGCCAAGGAACACGTGAACAATGCTCAGACTATTCATTTTATGGTAGAGGAAAAGCAGGCGAAGCAGATGACGGTATTAAATTACCATTCGGTGAGACACAAAGATATTGCGCGAAAAATGTGGGAGACGCGAACTATACACAATTTCTTATGGCCGCATACAACAACTATGAGTGCAATGCTGTTAAGCTTGAGGTCAGTCCTCCTCGCGGATCGGGTATCGCACGCAAAATTGATGTTAGTACTCAGCCGCAAACGAGGCATAATTTGTTTGATGGAAATTTAGCTCGCGGCGTTTGGTTGGTTGAGTTCTCCGCTTCCAATGACGCATTTGTTGCCAATCCAAGTTGTGTAGGTACGTATTCTGCAACCATCAAGTTTTCAAGTCGTGGTGGACCAGCGCTCCCACCTCCTCCGGTAGTGCCTCCGCCGCCACCCGCGCCCGTTCCACCTCCTCCGCCCAGCCAACCGCGCGAGGACAACTTTGCTGTAGGGCAATGTGTATCAATACGAAGAACTGGCGCTTTCGATGAGGTGAACATTCGCACAGCACCTGTAAGGGGAGCACAGATTGTAGGTATCCAGACGAGCTCATCTGGTGCCAAGGGAGTTATTGTAGCAGACGCTACGTATGCAAATCCGACGCGCGTCGACGATGCACATCAAAACCGTTGGAAAGTTGATTTCCAAACAGGGCCATATCCTAGCGTTGATGGTTGGGTGGTAGAAGGGCGTCTCGCTCATTCGGCCGGTTGCGCACAGATAACACCACCTCCACCGCCCGCTACAATCCCACCACCACCCCCACCTCCACCAGCCACTTTGCCGAATCCCGTTATCACTTTTACGAGTGCCGAGCCGTTTACCCTTGGCGCGACGCAATATACCCGCTACCGATTTTCGGTGCAAAATCGTTCAGCATTCCCTCCTGATCTTTTCGTGATCGATACGACCCTGCCCCCATGTGGCACAAACCCAAATGCTTCACGGACATGGGTGTATATGATCAATGCCGATACCAATCTTTCGTTGAATAGTTTCTGCACAGCTACTCACGGTTTGTTGGAAAATATTTCTTTTGCTTTGCCTGTTACGACTCCTGCACCGCGCGTGTATCTGCGCATGGTCGATCGCCGAACCAACATTACCTATACATCCAACACTATTAATCTGCAGGAGGTGCAGACATTGGTAGAGCGTGCCACATCGTCTCAGCCACCACCTCCCGTGCCTCTAAACATCGATCTTACTCCTCCTACCATCAATCCAGTCACTCCTGCGACTACGAATAGACAGCAAGTCTTTATTGGTTTTGACATAAAAGATAATACAGGAGGTAGTGGTGTTGATGCCCCAACTGCGCAGTGGCAGAGGCAACGGGCAGATGGCACCACTGAATCAGGAGCGCTCGTACCAAGCTATGGTTGGGTAGCTTACGTTACACTCAATCCTGGGCAAAATCTCTTTATAATTACTGTGAAAGACAAAGTGGGCAACTCTGCAGTGCCATATCCCTACACCATCACCTACACGCCAGCTACTTCACAGATATCTGATACTCAAGCACTCGCGCAAACACTCGAGAGCATCCGCCAGACACTCGAGGGATTGCGGGGCGCTATCGGTCACTAGTATAATCAATATATGAAAAAATATTTTTCTTTATCGCTTGCGGCATTTCTGCTTTCCGCGAGCATGGTGAGTGCAGCAGCGCTCACGCAACAGCAGATTGATGCGATTACGGGCCTTTTGCGTTCGTTTGGTGCGGATGCAAGTGTGGTCGCAAACGTCGAGTCATCGCTCGGTGGTGCGTCATCGCAGTCATCCGTTGCTCCTGTCATGCCACCCCCTGCCGCAAGTCAGCAGCAAGAGATGTCTTCCGCTCAAACAAATAGCTCGGGCGAAGGGAGACCCTTTACCGCAACAAGTAATCTCAATGTGCGGTCTGACCCCGGCGGTGGTGTCACGGTAGCAACAGTGCCCGCGGGGTCTGAAGGTCTGATATATGGTGAGCCGTTTCGCTATAATCTTCGCACATGGGAGTACGTAGTATTTGATGCGGGGCCACAAGGTTGGGTTGCGACCGAATTTGGTACTAAGGTGCGATCAAGTAGATCGCCATTTCCGGCGCATTGTTATGCAGGTACGTGGCCCGCACCAGGTTCGGGGGGATGTCTCGCCAATGCTGATGGTGCTTCGTACTCATGCGGCGGCGCGACCTATCGCAAGCCGACCTTAAGTCCGTGTAGTATTAGCGCGCCAGAGACTGTGTATTACAATGAACCATTTACTATTAGTGTCACGGGTGGCACTGACCAGTCAATCAGCGTAGGCGAGTGGCGCGGCCCACTTTCTCCCGCGATGTGCCCAAGCCGCCTGACTAACTGTACTGGTAATACCTGTACGCTTGAGGCGACCGCCACGCAACCTGGCACATTGTTTGTAGGATTTTTTACAAATAAGCCAGCGCCAGGCGGCATCAACGTGTACGGCCCTACCTGCCGTAAAACTATCCGCGCCATGGTGCGACCAGCGGGCACTACACCTCCACCACCAGCTGCTAGCGCAATAGTTCCTCCACCGCCGGCCGCATCAACGGGTCTTGTTGTCCCACCGCCACCTCCCGCCGCGTCCACCGGTCTTATAGTGCCTCCGCCCCCACTTCCACCACCAGCAGCGCGACTGACAACGCCTCCACCTCCTATTGCTTCTTGCATAAATAATTGGAATTCATCCAACGGCGGCTACTATCAGAAGCCAGGTACTTCATGTCCGTGCCAATATTTTACCGCGACAGGAGGGCAGCCAATCGGTCCTGCGGCGCCAAGCAGCTGCTCACCCGTAACACTTCCGCCGCCTCCACCTCCAGCCACAGGTTTGAATCTTTCTCCTCAGCGCTTTGGAAGTCCGCAGTCAGGTCAAATCCTTTGGGTGAGAGCTGATACTCTGGTAGCTACGGATACGGGCGTATATGTATATACGGGGACAAATTTCCCGGTCGCCTCAGAAGGTTCGCTGAGTACGAGTTACAACGGCGGTACAATTAGATGTCAGTCAAGTTGGATGACAAGAGATGGAATGCTCGTAACATCTTCGGGTGGCAACTCAACCGTATTCAAACTCAACGGTCAATCAGAAGAAGACGGACTCTTTGTCTGGTGGAGAGGAGTAGATGGTTCATATGATTGGCGACAGATGACCATTGATGAATATCGCGCAGAAAACAGAACGTACGATGTCCCAGGGCGGGGAAGCGTTCCTTACGCTCCAAATTGTGTACTTACGGCCGCGACAAATGTATCAAATATTCCGTTGAGTCATTATTTTCAAGTTGGAGATAGAGTGGAATTGAGTGTATTGAGATCGCGCACTGGATCATTGGATAGAAGTATCTTGCACGATATAAGGAGTGGTCCTGCCGGCGCAAGTCTCGGATCAGAGGCTCCCATCTCGGGATCACAACCTGCGGGCGCACTCGGATGTATCGTAGATGGTCGTGTTGTCAACTTAAGTGCCGGTGATACTTGGTACAATGTTGATTTCGATTCTGGTAGTGACGGATGGATGAAAAATAGATTTAGAAAAGTGGGGACATGTTCAGTTTCTGTGCCACCGCCTCCACCGCCTGCTCCACTTCCGCCCCCACCAGCAGCGCCACTGGTTCTTGGTATGGGTGCTTCCATTCGCATCAAAGCACTTCCCGAGTCGACTGCTGGTGTAAATTATCGCAATGATCCACTGCTCGACGGTTCATGTGGTACTGTTGACGGCGAAGAATCTGTAGGTGCGCGTGGTACTATTATCGGCGCTCGCAATGTTTGTACTACTGATGGTCGTGTGCGTTGGAAGATTCGATTTACGAGTGGTGCGGAGGGTTGGGTGACGCAAAATCGTCTCGAGGTCGTATCTCCTACATCCCGCGTACCAAGCATCTCAGACCCCGCGATTGCCAATACACTCGATGGCCTTCGTCGCTCGATTGAGAGTCTTCAAAATCTCATCGGTCAGCATTAAAAAGACGCTATCAGAAAACAAAAAACCCGCCTGTTTGCGGGGTTTTTTGTAGGAAGCGCGCTGGAATAGAGAGCATAATTCTGCTACAATAAAGCGTGTTAATAGTGTTACCAGCAAACGAAAATCCCTCACGTCATGCATAAAAAAATAACTATCGAGAGTCCGGAAGAGACAAGTGTACTCAAAGAGCTGGAGTCAAGGAGCGATATTAAAGCAGAGCGCATAAAACGTATGCTGGCGCTACCCGATCTTTCCAAGCAGGAGTTATCTCCTGTAAAGATTTTATTTGATCAGGTTATCGGGCTACCATGTTTTGACGGGTTTGATATCGTTGATTTCCCAAAGATTGTATCGGTAGAAAACAATTTTAATCTTCTTAATACACCGAAAGATCATCCCAGTAGAGGAGAGACGGATACCTACTATATAGACGAAAAGCATCTTCTAAGGACCCAGATGACCGCTTTTTGGTCATACTATTTGCGTGATGCCGATGTTCTCAAAAGACTCGAGACGGAGGGTCAGATAGCCGCGCTCTCACCCGGTATTGTATTTCGCAAAGACGAGATTGATAGGCACCATTTTCCCGCATTTCACCAGATCGACGGCCTTTTGATCTGCAAGAAATCAAAAAAAGTCATCACCCAACAAGACCTCAAAGACGTGCAGGTAGACTTGGCACAGGGACTCTTTGGTAAAGACATTGAGTATAAATTTCTCGATGATAATTTTCCGTATACCATTGAGAGTCTCGAGATGGATATTATGTTCAACGGCAATTGGCTTGAGGTCAATGGTGCGGGGTTGGTCAATCCTATCGTGCTCAAAAATTTCGGGCTGGATCCTGAGGTCTACAACGGCTGGGCCTTCGGCTTTGGTGATCGGCTTGCTATGATAAAGATGGAAATCCCCGATATCAGGATTTTGTGGTCTAATGATCCGCGCATCACAAGTCAGTTCAAAGACATCAATAGTAAGTATAAGGCGGTTAGCAAATTTCCACCTATTGCGCGCGACATATCTTTTATCATCGACAAGCAAATCAATCTCAATAATTATTATGAGATCGTGCGAGACTTTGCCGAAAACCTGATTGAGGAAGTCCAGTTGATAGATGAGTATGAAGATGCCGCAAAGTTCGGAGCTGACAAAAAATCATATACTTTTCGCATTGTATATCGCTCGCTCGAGCGAACACTTACGCATGATGAGGTGAGTGTGATACAAGACCAGATTATCAAAAAGACTGTCGATACTCTCGGCGCCGTTATAAGATAGATATACCCCATGGCAAAATCAAAAGAAGAAAAAAACAAAGACCAAAACGGCGACTACGGTGCTAAAGATATTTTTGTATTGGAGGGCTTGGAGCCGGTACGAAAGCGCCCAGGTATGTATATTGGCTCGACCGGTGTCGATGGCCTTCATCACCTTATCTGGGAGGTAGTTGATAACTCGATTGATGAGGCCATGGCAGGATACGCCAAAAATATTTCTATTGTATTGTTGCCAAAAAATCAGATACGCGTGGTAGATGATGGTCGCGGTATCCCTGTAGATATTCACAAGCAGACCAAAAAATCAGCACTTGAGACCGTACTTACCACACTACACGCTGGAGGTAAATTTGGTGGCGATGCATATAAAGTTGCGGGTGGTTTGCACGGTGTAGGTGTATCAGTGGTCAACGCACTCTCTATTTGGCTCAAGGCAGAAGTTTGCAAAGACGGCTTTTTATACACGCAAGAATATGAGCGTGGCAAGCCAAAATATAATGTAAAGAAAGTAGGCAAGTGTGATGGTTCAGGCACTGCGATTACCTTTGAGCCTGATGCCGAGATTTTCAAAGAGATAGAATATAACTGGGAAAAAATTCTCGAACGTATCCGTCAGCAAGCGTATCTCAACCAAGGTATCCACGTCATCATTCGCGATGAGCGCAAAAAAGGTGAAGAGAAAGCGCATGCTTTTTATTTTGAAGGCGGCATCAAATCATATATCAAACATGTTAATCGAAGGTTCCAACCTAAGCATGAAGATATTTTTTATGTAAACAAGGAAGAAAATAGCGTGATGGTAGAGGCGGCGCTCCAGTATGCTGATGACCTTTCAACTCGTGAGCTCGGCTTTGCCAATTGTATCCATACGCCCGAGGGCGGTATGCATATCACGGGTTTTCGCACGGCACTCACACGCGTGCTCAATGATTACGGCAAGAAAAATAATTATTTCAACAAAGATGATGACAACCTGACGGGTGAAGACGTGCGTGAAGGTATGACAGCGATCATCTCAGTCAAGATTAGAGAAACTCAATTTGAAGGTCAGACCAAGGCAAAACTCGGTAACCCTGAGGCGAGGGGTGCAGTAGAAAAAGTTTTTGGCGAGACGTTTTCTGCATGGCTCGAAGAGCATCCGCAAGAGGCCCGTGTGATCTTAGAGAAGGTATTGCTTGCCGCCAAAGCGCGGAGGGCTGCCAAAGCCGCTAAAGAAACTATTCTCCGCAAGGGCGCACTGGAAGGCATGACGCTACCGGGTAAGCTCGCTGATTGCCAATCAAAAAATGCTGCGGATTCGGAAATATTTATCGTCGAGGGTGATTCGGCAGGTGGTTCAGCAAAACAGGCACGCGATCGTAGAACTCAGGCGATCTTGCCTTTGCGAGGCAAGATTCTCAATGTCGAGCGCGCGCGCTTGGATAAGATGTTGGGTTCTGAGCAGATTAAAAATTTAGTCATTGCACTTGGTACCGCTATCGCCGATGAGTTTGATATTGAGCGTTTGCGCTATCACAAAGTAGTTATCATGACTGATGCTGATGTAGATGGCGCACACATCCGTACGCTGTTGCTCACGCTTTTCTATCGTTATTTTCGTCCGCTTATCGATGCAGGCTTCATCTATATAGCGCAGCCACCGCTCTATCGCGTGCAGAGTGGGCGCGAAGTACGTTATGCCTATTCAGATAGTGAGAAAGATCGCGTAGTGCGCGAGTTTCAAAAAATAAAAGCTGAGAAGGGTGCCAAGAGTGCTAAAGATAAAGAAGAAGATACTGAAGAGATTGTAGAGGTAGAGACCGATGGCGAGATTCCCGAAGGGGAGACCAAGCTCAAAGGCATCACTATACAGCGCTACAAGGGTTTGGGTGAGATGAACCCCGAGCAGCTCTGGGAGACTACTATGGATCCTGCGCGCCGCATGATGAAGCAGGTGACAATTGATGATGCCGAAGAAGCAGATGAAGTCTTTGATATCCTTATGGGTGACGAGGTAGTACCCCGCAAAAACTTCATCCAAACCCACGCCAAATCCGTCAAAAACTTGGATGTATGAGCATGTACAGCTTTGAGTATTTTTTGGTAGACTGAACGCATATGCATGTAGGGCGCGTTTCTCTAGTACTCGGGGTTTATATGGTGGTTTTCGGAGCGTTGATGCTCGGCACCTTTTTTGTATCCAATGCGTTTTTCGGTCCACCCAATTTTTTCCGCTTTTATTCGGAACGTGTTTTCGGAGCTATCGCATTCGCCGTAGCAGTTTCGGTAGCTCTTGTGGCATTCATCAATATAATTAAATCTTTACGTGAAGATGCTAATTCTCTCAATCCAATGCTATGGATGGTTTTAGAGATCATCGCTTTTATTATTGCGTTATCCGGTCTCTATATATTGCTATTCGTTCCAAGCTGCCCTAAGGCAAAGGGCGATGTTAGGTGTGACACGATTATTGTACATTTTGCCGAAAGTGTTGAGAGCAAAGAGGCAATTGCTTTTGTTGAAAACTTCGGGCTCTCTATAGATAAGGAAATAAAAACAAAATTCCTCAATTCAAGTTTGGTTGAAGCTGAGATATATGTTGATCTTTCCCCGGGGACTACCCAAGAAAAGTTAGTTGCTTATCGCGATATTATTACTCGCTTTGCGGACAATTCTTATGTGCGTGATTGTATTTCTTACGAGAATGAAATCAAAGAAGAGTTAGAGGAATCATTGCGTCATGAGACAAGATTCTTTGAAGGATATATGGATTGTACGTTTGAAAATGGAGTAACTCTGGCGAAAGCAAAAGAGGTTATTGCTCAATTGCAAATTGATCCAAATGACAGTGATTTCTATCAGCAAAGAGAGGCGCTTGTGGTACAAGTCCCCCCAGGAACTGCCGAGAGATGGGCAGAGACCATGCGACAGTATAAAAATTTAGTAATATCATCACGGCATAGCACTATCAATATACAAAATGTCGAATATTTGTATGATTGACGTATTCGATTCTCAAACCCACGCCAAATCCGTCAAAAATTTGGATGTATGAGGCGTCTCACTCCAATATTCCTAAGGTCATGTGCAATTTTTTTATTAACACTTCTTGCATTTGTCGCGGCTCTTCATGTTGTGATTTCCTTTGATGTAAGTCGGCATAGTGCAATAGTATCCATGCCCTTCTTTTTTCCAGCGGCCATATTCATTCTTGGAATGATATTCGTTGGTAGAAAAGGCGAGCGATTAATAATCATTGCTACTAGTGTCTTACTTTTTCTCATTCTCAGTATCGTCTTAGCAATGTTCAACCCCGCGCGTGCATCAAGCTTCGATTCGCGCATCAAGGAGACGTCCGCGGGCACGGGCATTTCGGTGATAAAATAGCCCCTTGCGCTCTTTTGATTGACGTGATATATTAGGCGTACAAATCGTTATCTGATATGAAGGCCCCCGGGCCTTTTAAAAATCTCAAAAACTATGTTTGCTCGATTTTCTAACTATATAAAGGAAACTCGCCAAGAACTCTACAAGGTCAATTGGCCTACCCGTGCACAAGCGATCCAATCAACCTTGATGGTTATTGGCATCTCGATCGGTGTCGCGCTCTTTTTGGGCGGATTTGATTATTTGTTCGCGGCGCTTTTGCGTCAAATCGTCTTCTAAGCCTAGGATTTTTTACTATGCCAAAACAAACATCAGAATTTGGCAGGAACTGGTACGCGGTGCATACCTACTCGGGGTATGAGGATGCTGTCGCGCGCAATTTGCGTCAGCGCGTAGAAACCATGGGCATGGAAGACAAGATTTTTGCCGTTATCGTGCCGACTGAAAAGCGCGTTGTCATCAAGGGCGGCAAGCGTAAGACGGTTGAGGAAAAAATCTATCCAGGCTACGTGCTCATCGATATGATTGTGACTGATGACTCGTGGTATGTGGTGCGTAATACCCCTCGCGTGACGGGTTTCGTAGGCGCGGGCGTGGTGCCATCTCCGCTCGATCAAAAAGAAGTAGATATGCTACTCTCGCGCATGGGTGAGGCAGAGCCTCGTCACAAGATCAATATCGTACGTGGCGACAACGTACGTATCACCGATGGTCCGTTTAAAGAAATGGAAGGTCGTGTAGAAGAAGTCGACGAAGAGCGTGGCAAGATCAAGGTACTCGTGTCGCTTTTCGGTCGCGAAACGCCCGTCGAGATTGACCCGTTGCAGACCAAGAAATTATAAGGTAGACTTGTCCCACAACGATTTATGGCAAAAGAAGTAAAAATAAAACTCAAACTCCAGATTCCGGCGGCCAAGGCAACCCCTGCACCACCGGTTGGAACCGCGCTCGGGCCCCATGGTATCAACCTTGGTGATTTTGTCTCGCGTTTCAATTCAGGTACCGCTGATCGCGCAGGTGAGATTGTACCAGTAGAGGTAACTATCTTTACTGACCGTTCATTTGAGATGGTATTCAAGACCGCACCCGCATCTGACATGCTCCGCAAAGCCGCAGGCGTCGAGAAGGGTTCAGGTAAACCACTTCAATCAAAAGTGGGCACCGTATCAGACTCACAACTTACCGAGATCGCCCAGAAGAAAATGGAAGACTTGAATGCAAACGACGTAGACGCCGCCAAAAAAATTGTCGCCGGCACCGCTCGCTCAATGGGCATCGAGGTCAAGTAATATTTGTAGATTTTTTTAAAAAACAACTCCGCTTCCGCGGGGTTGTTTTGTTATTGGAGTTTGCTAAAGTGTCACCAGTCGCAGTACCTACTATCTAGATGACGAAAGGAGGCAGGCTAGTGAGAAATTATCACGCACTCGTACGTCGCGTACTCAACAAGGGTGTGCAGAAGGGCGGACCGCAGGCCGAAGACACACTTGCGATCTTCGGTGCTCAGCTTCGCTTCTCCATGAAGCGTGGCTTCCCCCTCATTACCACACGATCGCTCAAAGGATCTATAAGGGCACTCATTCATGAGCTTCTGTGGTTTATCTCGGGTTCAACCAACGTTGCCGATCTTCACCGGCACGATGTGCATCTGTGGGATCAGTGGGCGACCGCCGAGATCTCAGGCCAGATGGGCTACGCACCAGGTGAGCTCGGCCCCATCTACGGCAAGCAGTGGCGCGCGTTTGGTCCCAACAGTTTCGACCAGCTTTTGTGGGTCGAGCAGGAGATCAAGCGCAATCCCGAATCCCGTCGTCTCATCATCTCGGCGTGGAATCCGGAGGATGCCGAACGTGTCTTCGTCGCCCCGTGCCACTGCTTCATGCAGTTCTTGGTGCTCGGCGGCAAGCTGCATCTTCACCTCTATCAGCGCTCGGCTGATGTGCCGGTGGGAGTACCATTCAACATCGCGTCCTACTCGCTGCTTCTCATGATGATGGCGCAAACCACGGGCTACGAGCCGGGAGACTTCATCCACTCGTTCGGCGACACACATGTGTACCTCAACCAGATTCCGTACATGGAAGAACTTCTGCGCCGTGAGCCACGGGCACTGCCAAACATGCACATCAATCACTCGCCTGCGAGCGTCGTCGATTTCACATTCGATGATTTCCGGCTCGAGGGCTACGATCCGCACCCTGCGATCAAAGGGATTCCGGTGGCGCTATGATGAACGAAAAGCCTTGCATCATCGTGGCGGCTACGGACTTACGGCGTGGCATCGGGTACAAAGGGCAGTTGCCTTGGCCCAAGATGTCCGCGGACATGAAGCGATTCCGCGAGCTCACGCTCGACAACCCAATCATCCTCGGCCGCAAGACCTACGAGTCGTACGGGTCCAAGCCACTGCCGCGGCGCCAGCACTATGTGGTGTCGCGCAATCTTGCCTATCAGCCGTCTGATGCGGTGCGCGCGGGTTCGGTTGAGAGCGCCATTCGTTTGGCATCGACGACCGAGTGTACTCGTGTCGCAGTGATCGGCGGCTGGGAGATTTTCCGCGAGGCGTTGCGGCGAGACTTCGTCGACTTCATGTATCTGACGCGCGTCGAAGGTACGTTCGCAGCCGATGTGTTCTTCCCATATTTCCCGGGAGGTGACTGGTTGCTGACTTCAGAAGACTTCTTTCCGAAGGACGCGACCAATCCCTACGCGTATACCTTTCTAACGTATGCGAGAAAGGGGCAAATGAGTTGAGCGATTTAGTCGATCCTACCAACGCGCGTACGCCAGCGTACGCGCGTACGCTTGCCGAGATCCAGAAGGCAGGGCTCTGCCCTTTCTGCCCCGCGAACTTTCGGTGGCACCCTCACCCGATAGTTTTCTACCAGGATGGGTGGCGTCTTACACCCAACGCACATCCATACGAGAACGCTAAGCATCACCTTCTCATCATTCCTGATCGCCATTACGTCGGTATCTGGGATGTCTCTCCTACGGATTGGATGGTTGTGCGCGAGTTGGCGCTCAAGACCGGTTCGCGCTTTAGGTTCAGTGGTGGAGGGCTCACACTTCGCTTCGGCGATACGAATCTCTCGGGTGCCACGGTGGCACACTTGCATTTCCATCTCATCGTTCCCAAAGTTGATCCGAGTACTGGGCGCGCTTTGCCCGTGTACTTTCCGATCGGCTAGGCGGTCACAGATCGCCTACAAAAAAATATCCCCGCCGCGCAGTGAATGCGCGGGCGGGGGTTTTTCTTATGGAACATGTACGAGCTCGATGCCGGCGGCTCGCAGGAGCCGGTCGCCGTCGAGATTGGCGTGACCTTTGCGGTAGAAGACCTTGCGGATGCCCGCACGCACGATGAGACGCGCACAGGCAGCACAAGGAAAGGTGGAGCAGAAGATGTACGTGCCAATCGTACGGTATCCACGTGCTGCCGCATCGGCGATAGCACTGCCTTCCGCATGAATCGCAGTTGCGAGCTCGGGGCTGGTACCCGCGGGCAACGCATCGCGAGGGTCACCATTGATGTAGGGCGTAAGTTCACTCGGCATGTGTGCATTGTGACCGCGCACGATTGGCATGAAGGTTTGCGGGTCGACGATGACGGCGCCTACGCGTCGCCACCAATCCGAACTTCGCTCTCCAAGTGCCTCTGTATGCGCCATGAGGTCGGTGTGCTCAGAGTTTGTCGAGACGCGATGATGGGCTGGGGGGTGAGTGGCTGAGACTCGCGTCTCATCCCAGCGGAGGAACGAGTCGATGTACTCGACAGGCATATCGGGGAAACATCTTCCCACGATACCCATCGTGAGTCCTTCGCGCGCGGTGACGATCTTGGTGCAGTGTTTGTGGATGATGGGGATCTTTTGGGGAGTCAGGATGTCGACGCGCTCGAGTGAGAGCCATTGAGTCCTTATGATGATGTCGAGGACTGTTTGCGGATCGAGTGCGCGGATCTCGAGTGTTTGTGCTCCACTCTTGATCATCTCTTCACCGACGATGTAGAGGCACGCAAGCTCAGGATTTTTTGCCCACTCACGGATTATCTTGAGATATCCGTGATGGATGATCGGCACATAAAGGATGAGTGCCGTTGACGGAGTCATGGTCTCTCCTTATCTTTGCCCAGCGTGAGGATGAGTCGCTGGAATGTGTTGGTCGATGAGGTCTCCTCCGCTTGACGCGGAAGCACCACGAGCTCGCCGCAATACTCGGCGATCTTGCGTCGTTGGTCTTCGGGGTATGAATCCTCGACGGCGACGAAGACATCAGGGCGTACCACATCGATGAGGCCGTATTGCCAGTTGCCGTGTTCATCGACATCGTCGATGAGTGTGACCCAATCGATAGGGTCTTGGTAGCTGAGCATCTCGAGACGTTCCGTCTCTGGCCAGATGGGGCGGTCGGGACCCTTGTAGAGCTTCATCGCGCGGTCGCTGTCAACGCCCACGATGAGCACATCGCCGCGTTCTTTCGCGCGGATGATGTAGCGCAAGTGGCCGATGTGTAGCATGTCGAACGATCCGATGGTGAGCGCGATGTGGTGGCGTGTAGCGCGGAGTGAGTCTACAATCTTGGCGAGTGTCTCGTAATCTCGTACGATTTTTTTCTGCAAGGTTCTGACGAGGTCCATGGTTTGTGGCCTCCTTTCATGTGTATCGTAGCAAGCGGGCGTATTCGGGCAATCTTGCCGTTCTTGCAATTTTATGTGGCTCGTGTACCATTTGGAGCATATTTTCCGTTTAGATTTTTCATGAAAGTAAGATTTCTCGCACTCGGACTTTTGGTAGTTGGCATGCTTGCCGGCTATTTTGTCTACCCACGCTGGGGGATTACAGAAACTCTCAATGTGCCATTTCGTCTCGGTCTCGATCTCAAGGGTGGCATTCATCTGATTTATCGCGCGGATCTCTCACAGATCGAATCAGGCCAGCGCGCGGAAGCCTTGGAGGGTTTACGCGATGTCATTGAGCGCCGCGTAAACTTTTTTGGTGTCGCGGAACCCGTAGTGCGTACCGAGCGCGCGGTTGATGAAGACCGCCTATCGGTGCAACTTGCAGGTGTGTTTGATGCCGCAACCGCTATTCAACTTATCGGTGAGACGCCGTATCTCGAGTTCAAGCGTGAAAACCCCAATGTCTCGACAACTACGCTCGAGCAGAATCCGCTCGCTGGTTGGGAGCCCACTGAGCTCACCGGGCGTTATTTAAAGACCGCAGCGATGGAGTTTGATCCTACCACCGGTATCCCTTCTATCTCAATTACTTTTGATGATGAGGGTGCGAAAATTTTCGAAAATATTACTGAGGCAAATATCGGTAGACCCATCGCCATTTTTCTTGATGGGGTACCAATAAGCGCACCAACCGTGCAGGCAAAGATCACGGGCGGCAAGGCGCAGATCACGGGTAATTTTTCTCGTGACGAGGCACTTATCCTGGCGCGCCGCCTCAATTCAGGTGCATTGCCGGTACCGATTACGCTTATCTCGCAAGAACAGATAGAACCGGCGCGTGGGGCCGAAGCGCTCGAGCGCAGTTTTTTTGCGGGGCTTGTTGGGTTTGGTATCGTCGTTCTTTTTATGATTTTCTGGTATCGTTTGCCGGGGTTGCTCGCGGTTATAGCACTTGGTATCTACATTTCTCTCTCGCTTGCTTTGTTTAAGATTATTCCTGTCACACTTACCAACGCGGGTATCGCGGGCGTCATCCTTTCTATCGGTATGGCAGTTGATGCTAACGTGCTTATTTTTGAACGTCTCAAAGAAGAATTGCGCCGAGGCCGCTCACTGACAACTGCGATCGAAGAAGGGTTTAATCGCGCTTGGACATCAGTACGTGATTCCAATACTTCGAGCCTCATTACCGCGCTTATTCTCTGGTATTTCGGTACTGACGCGGTCAAAGGGTTCGCGTTGACACTTGGGCTCGGTATCATCGTCTCGATGTTTACAGCTATCGTGGTGACTCGCACATTCCTCCGCGCAACGCATGGTCGCAGGCACGAGGCAGGACGTGTGCCATTCTTATACGGTAGTGGCTTCCGGTTGCACTAATCATATGAAAATCATTGCCCACAGAAAAATTTTTTATAGCATCTCAATTCTTTTGGTTGCAGCAGCGCTCAGTGCGCTTGTCACTAAAGGTCTTAACTTCGGCCCCGACTTTACGGGTGATGCGGTGCTTGATGGTGTATATACAAATAGCCGTCCGGCACTCGATGATGTGCGCAAATCTTTTAGTGATGCACGAATTGAGCTCGTAGCGCTCGAGACGCGCGGAGACAATGGTATTTTTGTACGCACGCGTTTTCTTGATGAAGCTAATCACCAAGAAGTATTGCGCGTGCTGCAATCCAAAGGTGAGTTTGTCGAACAAAGCTTTGTCTCTCACGGTCCTACGGTAGGCAGACAACTTCGCCGCAATGCCATTACTGCGATCCTCCTGACTCTTTTTGCTATCATTTGTTTTATTGCGTATGCATTTCGCCAAGTATCACGCCCGGTATCGAGCTGGATTTACGGCTTGGTCGCGGTTGTAGCGCTCGCGCACGATGTTACGATCCCCACGGGACTTTTTGCATGGCTCGGTTATCAGATCGATTCACTCTATATTTCCGCGCTTCTTACAGTACTTGGTTTCTCGGTACACGATACGATTGTGGTATTTGACCGTTTGCGCGAGAATCTTCGCAAAGCTTCAGGCGGTTCGTTTGCTGATATTGCAGAGCGCAGCTTGCGCGAGACCATCGTCCGCTCGATCAATACCTCAATGACTACTATCTTGGCCCTGGGAGCCGTCTATTTCTTTGGTGGCGAGACTACGCAACCATTCGCACTTGCCCTCATCATTGGTATTTCTGTTGGTACCTACTCGTCAATCTTCGTTGCGACTCCGCTTTTGGTGACTATTGAGCGCTGGAGGGCAAAAAAGTAAAAACACCCTTGACAGGATCAAAAAGATACCTATACTAGGGTTTATCAAGGCAAAACGGCTCGAGTTATCCACAGAGGATGAGTTCATGATACGAGTGGATGCCAAAGTCCGTTGATTATCCATTAAAAATCGTGGTTCACCACTCATAACGCGCGACACACAGGCGAAAAGCCCCAAAAAATGAGGGAAAGGGGTTTTTGTTGTCTTGTGCGCCTTTTTATTAGCAAAAACTTATATGCATATGCAAAAAAAGTATTTTTCGCGCTACAAAGAGCCCCTGGCACCCCTCCCATATCTCGCAGAAGCCCAGGTAAAGTCGTACAAATGGTTTTTAGATAAAGGTCTTCGTGAGCTGCTCGATGAGTTCTCACCACTCGAGGATACGACTGGCAAACAGCTCAAGATTGAGTTTTTGGATTACACACTCGAAGAGTCAGCGACTTCAGTCGAGCACGCCAAGCGTAACAATCTCACCTATGAGGCACCGCTTCGCATCAAGATTCGTCTGACCAATGGCAAGACGGGCGAGATAAAAACGCAAGAAATTTTCTTTGCGGATTTTCCGCTCATGACACCACACGGTACCTTTATCATTAACGGTATCGAGCGTGTGATTGTTTCCCAACTCGCACGATCATTCGGTGTCTATTTTACGGCACAATATTTCCGCGCGAAAAAGCGCTTCGGTGCCAAGATTATCCCAGGCCGTGGTGTGTGGCTTGAGTTTGAGACCGATGCCGATGGCGTGATGTGGGTGAAAATTGACCGTAAGCGCAAGATTGCCGCAACCTCACTGTTGCGTATTTTCGGTTTTGAGACTGATGATGAGATTCGCAATGCATTTAAGGATATCGATGTTGGAGAAATCTCTTCTATAGAAGAAACTCTCAAAAAAGATACTACCAAGACTGCCGATGAGGCATATATCGAAATCTACAAGCGTATTCGTCCGGGCGAGATGGCGGCTATTGATAACGCCAAACAGCTTATCACCTCGATGTTTGCGCCTGCGCGCTATGACCTCCATGTGGTAGGTCGCTACAAGATGAATTTGCGTTTCAAGCAAATGGGTGGCGGTGAAGAGGAATCGCGCGTTCTGACCAAAAAAGACATGACGCTTATTTTGCGCGAAGTAATCCGTAAAAACAATACACCGGATGAGATGGAAGACGATATTGACCACTTGGGTCATCGTCGCGTACGCGGTATTGGCGAGATGTTACAGAATCGACTCCGTATCGGTATGGCTCGCATGGAGCGCAATATTCATGACCGTATCTCAACGCTTGATACTGATATGGTGACACCCGCGCAAATCATCAATGCACGTCCTTTTATGTCCGTGCTCAAAGAGTTTTTCACTACCAACCAGCTCTCGCAGTTCATGGATCAGATCAACGTGCTATCACAGCTCGAGCACAAGCGCCGTCTGTCGGCTCTTGGGCCCGGAGGCCTCACGCGCGAGCGTGCCGGCTTTGAGGTGCGCGACGTACATCCATCTCACTACGGTCGCATTTGTCCTATCCAGACGCCAGAAGGTCCAAACATTGGTTTGGTGAGTTATTTGGCAACCTATGCGCGCATCAATGATTTTGGTTTGATCGAAACTCCCTATCGCAAAGTCACCAAAGGTAAAATTTCGTCCGAAGTTACCTATATGACTGCGTTTGAAGAGTCGCAGTATGTTATCGCGCCCGCGGACATGAATTATGAAAAAGACGGCACGATCACTGATGAAGAAGTAGAAGCGCGCGTCAAAGGCCAGCCAAAGCGTGTAAGCAAGATGGATATCAATTATGTCGATGTCATCCCAAACCAAGCATTTAGTATCGCTACCAGTTTGATTCCATTTTTGGCACACGACGACGCAAACCGCGCGCTCATGGGCTCAAACATGCAGAGGCAAGCCGTACCGTGTATCAAGGCGCAACAGCCGCTCGTTGCCACTGGCATGGAAGCGCGCGCTGGCGCTGACTCAGGACTTTTGGTGCTTGCCGAAGAAGATGGCAAGGTTATCTATGTCGACGCATCACGCATCACGGTTCGCACGGGTCATCATGATAAAGAATATGAACTCGTGACTTTTGCGCGTTCAAACCAAGATACCGCACTTCACCATATGCCAATCGTGAAGGTAGGCGATCGTGTTACCAAAGGGCAGGTGCTCGCTGATAACTCATCGACCAAGGGTGGTGAATTGGCACTCGGTCAAAATCTTATCGTTGCGTTTCTTTCATGGGGCGGTTCTACTTTTGAGGACGCCATCATCATCTCAGAGCGTTTGGTAAAAGATGATCGTTTTACTTCTATCCATATCGAAGAATTTACGATTGACGTTCGTGATACGAAGCTTGGTGAAGAAGTGACAACCCATGACATTCCAAACGTTGGCGAAGAAAAACTAAAAGATCTTGATGAAGATGGTGTGATTCGCGTAGGCGCTGAAGTTCGCACGGGCGATATTCTTGTCGGTAAAATCTCACCAAAGGGCGAATCAGATCTCACGCCAGAAGAGCGTTTGCTCCGCGCTATTTTCGGCGAGAAAGCAAAAGAAGTAAAAGACTCGTCGCTCCGCCTTCCTCACGGAAAGCGCGGCCGCATTGTAGGCATCAAAACATTTTCTCGCGAGAAAGGTGATCGCCTCGAGACTGGCGTTATCAAGCGTATCCATATCGAAGTAGCGCAGCTCCGCAAGGTGTCAGTAGGTGATAAGCTTGCGGGCCGTCACGGCAACAAGGGTGTCATCTCGAAAGTATTGCCAGAAGAAGATATGCCATACCTTGTCGATGGCCGCCCAGTAGACATTATCCTCAACCCGCTTGGTGTAGCATCACGTATGAACCTTGGTCAGATTTTGGAGACACACTTGGGTCTTGCTGCGCGCAAGCTTGGCTATCAGGCCATCTGTCCTCCGTTTATTTGTCCTACGGAAAATGAAATCAAAGATGAGTTAGAGGCCGCGGGTATTCCACGCTCAGGCAAGGTGCCTTTGTTTGATGGCCGCACCGGTGAAAAATTTGAATCTGATGTGATGGTGGGCAACGTCTATGTCTTGAAGCTCAACCACATGGTAGAAGACAAGATCCATATGCGTTCAATCGGGCCCTACTCACTTATCACCCAGCAGCCGTTGGGCGGTAAGGCACAAGGTGGCGGTCAGCGCTTTGGAGAGATGGAGGTATGGGCGCTCGAAGGATATGGCGCCTCACATACTCTCCAAGAAATGATCACTATTAAGTCAGACGATGTGATGGGCCGCGCCGCTATGTACGATGCAATTGTGCGAGGTGAAAAGCTTAAAAATCCCCGCGTACCCGCGTCATTCCATGTGCTCGTCAACGAAATGAAGGGCTTGGCACTCAATGTCATCATCAACGAACGAGAGTCTGCCCCCGAAGAAGACGCAACCTCTGAAGAAGAAGAGCGCCCCGCGCGCAAAGGTCGGGAACGTATGGAGCGATTCGCCTAATCTCAACTATATATGTCTCTTAACACAATGGACAAAAACGAACGCAAGAGCAGTGACTTTGAGTCAATCGTACTCAAGCTTGCCTCACCCGCAGATGTCATGAGCTGGTCTCATGGTGAGGTGACCAAGCCCGAGACGATCAACTACCGCACCCAGCGACCCGAACGCGATGGTCTTTTCTGTGAAAAAATCTTTGGTCCTACCAAAGATTATGAGTGTTACTGTGGTAAATATCGCCGCATTCGCTATAAGGGTATTGTCTGTGACAAGTGCGGTGTCGAGGTGACCAAAGCACAGGTGCGCCGTGAGCGCATGGGCCATATCGAGCTTGCAGCTCCCGTGGCACACATCTGGTTTGTTCGCTCAGTACCATCACGCATTGGGCTTCTTCTTGATCTCTCAGTGGTAGATCTTGAACGCATTATTTATTTTGCCGGATACATCGTCACCGAGGTCAATGAATCAGCACGCGAAGAAGTACTTCGCGACATTGATCGTGAGTTCAAGCTCAAATCAAAAAACGCACCAAACAAAGACGCGCTCAAACAAGCGACTGATCGCGCCAAGGCAGAGCTCAAAAATCTCGGTCTCCACATGGTACTCTCCGAGATTGACTATCATCGCTTGTCACTCAAATACGCGAGCGTGTTTTCTGCGGGAACTGGAGCTGAAACCCTGCGTCAGATCTGTGAGAAGATTGATTTTGGCGAATGGATAGCAGAGCTTGAACTTGAGATGGAGTCAGCAAGTCCGCTTGCCAAAAAGAAGCTTTTGGCGCGTTTGCGCATGATCAAGTCAATGGATCGCGCGCGCATTCGTCCCGAGTGGATGTTCTTGACCGTACTCCCTGTCATCCCTCCCGATTTGCGTCCGATGGTGCCGCTCGATGGTGGCAGGCACGCAAGTTCTGATGCCAACGATTTGTATCGCCGCGTCATCAACCGCAACAATCGTCTCAAGCGTCTTTTTGAACTCAAAGCTCCCGAAGTAATCACGCGCAACGAAAAGCGTATGTTGCAGGAAGCTGTCGACGCTTTGATCGACAACTCGATCAAGCGTGGCGTGATGCCAGTGGCATCGCAAGCTCAGCGCCGCCCGCTTCGTTCACTTGCAGATATGCTCAAGGGCAAGCAGGGTCGTTTTCGCCAAAACCTCTTGGGTAAGCGCGTAGACTATTCAGCGCGTTCCGTGATCGTGGTAGGTCCCCAGCTCAAATTGCACCAGTGCGGCTTGCCAAAACACATGGCGCTTGAACTCTTCAAGCCATTTGTCATCAACAAAATTATCGAGCGTGAGCTCGCGCATAATATTCGCGGCGCATCACGCCTGATTGATGAGGCAACGCCTGAGATTTGGGCGATTTTAGAAGAGGTCATCAACGGCAAGTATGTACTTTTGAACCGCGCCCCAACGCTTCACCGTCTTGGTATTCAGGCGTTTCAACCACTTCTGTTGGAAGGTAACGCTATCCAGCTTCATCCGCTCGTGTGCGCGGCATTCAACGCTGACTTCGATGGTGACCAGATGGCTGTTCACGTACCGCTCACCGAAGACGCGCAAAAAGAGGCACGCGAGATTATCTCCGCTTCACGCAACTTACTCAAGCCAGGATCTGGTGATGCTATCGCCATCCCTACGCAAGACATGGTACTCGGTTGCTATTGGCTGACCAGTATCAAGGACGGCGCCAAGGGCGAGGGCAAATCATTTGCTTCAAAAAACGAAGCTATTTTGGCCTACGATATGGATGACATCGATCTTCGTGCAAAAGTGCGCGTGTTCTCTCATATGGAAGCGGGTACTCCCGAGTATCTTGAGACTTCGGTAGGGCGCATGCTCTTCAATATCGCAATCCCCAATGATTTTGGATTTATCAACGAAAAGCTCGGCAAAAAACAGCTCGGTAAACTCATCGGTAAGTTGCTCCGCAAGTATGGTCAGACGGCACTTCCTCCAATTCTCGACAAAATCAAGGACATTGGTTTTTCAATGATCACCAAGTCCGGCATGAGCTGGGGTATGGATGATCTTCGTGTACCTGTCGAGAAAGATAGTATTGTTGCTTTGGCAAACAAAGAGGTAGAAGTCATTGCTGAGCAGTATGGTAATGGTCTTCTTACTGAAGAAGAGCGTTACAAAAAAGTTATTGAGGTGTGGTCACGCGTAAAGCACGAAGTCTCTCAACTTATCCCAAATGCTATTGAGCCAAATGGTTCGGTATTCTCTATGGTTGATGCGGGTGCTCGCGGTTCGTGGGACTCGGTCAGTCAGATGGCCGGTATGAAGGGTCTCTTGCGTAACCCATCGGGCCGCATTATCGAGCTCCCCGTACTCTCAAACTACAAAGAAGGTTTCTCTGCGCTCGAATACTTTATCTCTACTCACGGTGCTCGAAAAGGTACTGCTGATACCGCGCTCAAGACCGCGGTTGCGGGTTACCTGACTCGTCGTCTCGTTGATGTATCACAAGATATTATCATTTCCGAGTCTGACTGTGGTACTGACAATGGCGTCGATGTTATCAAAGAAGATCTTAAAGAAATTGGCGCTTCGTTCGCTCAGCGTATTTTCGGCCGTACCCTCACTGCTGATGTGAAGCACCCCGAGACCAAAAAAGTAATCTTCAAAAAAGGCCATCTCCTGACCGTTGAAGAGGCAGAAATGCTTGATGGTCTCGAAGTCCCTTCGGTATCATTCCGTTCTCCCATTACGTGCGAGACGCTTCGTGGCATGTGTCAGACTTGCTATGGGTACGATCTCGGCTCAAATACCCCTGTTCGTATGGGTGAGGCAGTAGGTATCGTCGCCGCTCAAGCTATTGGTGAGCCCGGTACTCAGCTGACCATGCGTACCTTCCACCTTGGTGGTGTGGCTGGCGCATCAGGTGACATTACCCTTGGTCTTCCGCGCGTAGAAGAAGTATTTGAGTCGCGCATGCCAAAGCACAAGGCCATACTCTCAACTATTGAAGGAACCGTCATGGATATCGTGGAGGAAAACCGCGAAAAGATTATCACGGTTGCGGGTCACGACGCAAAAGGCAAGGAATCCGTCGAGACATACACCGTGCCATTCGGTCGCATTCTTACCGTCAAGAAGGGCTTTGAGGTCAAACCTGGTGATAATCTCTGTGATGGTCCGGCTGATATGCAGGAACTCTTTGAGATCGCAGGCAAAGAGCGCGTACAAAATTATATTTTGAATGAAGTAAGTCGCGTGTATGCCTTGCAGGGTGCGACTATCAACACCAAGCATATCGAGGTGGTGGTACGCCAGATGTTCAGTCGCGTAAAGATCAAAGAATCTGGCTCTACCAATCTTGCGGTAGGTGAGATTATTGAGCGCACACTCCTTGAAGAAGAAAATGCCAAAGCACGCCGTGATGGTGGCGAGGAGGCAGAGGGCATCGTGCTTCTTATGGGTATCACGCGTGTAGCGCTCACTACCACCAGCTTCTTGTCAGCCGCGTCATTTATGGAGACGAGCCGCGTGCTCATTCGCGCAGCTCTCGAAGGCCGCGAAGACAAGCTCCTGGGTCTCAAAGAAAATGTCATTATCGGCCGCCTCATCCCAGCAGGCACCGGTTTCAAAGAAAAAGAAGAGTTCTAATTATTCCTTTTCTTGCAAAAACTCCCGCAAAAGTCTGCGGGAGTTTTTCGTTGCATTAGGCTACTATTTGGAAGTTAAACCTCCAATTACTAAATAGCATTTAGCGATGAGTATTTTTAATTTTTTTCAGAATATGCACAATCACGCTAGAAACAATATATGCGATGAGAGTATTTATCACTAAGTTAAGGAATACTATTCCCTCGGTTAGATATTGAAATATTTCTTTTAAGTTATGGCTAATATCGGGTATCCCGTGGTTCCATATAGTGTATAAAACACCTATCAATGGCGTTTTAAACATGACCATGTGTTCAGTAGGCCAACAAAGAATTTTTCTTTCATCACATTCGAAAGTTGGGAAAGCGATTGGCAGATATAATAACAAGACTAAAGTCAGTATTAGTTTCAAGACTCCTGGTTTTAGAAGCTTTTTCATTATTTTCTCTAGTATACTACCGAGCAATTATTCCTCGCAAGGAAGGTTCTGAGAAAAGCAAGATATTTAGGTTTTTCGTTGCCACGCGCTAAAAAATCCTTATACTAGAGGAGTGGCAAAGAAAAAACACCGTAAAGAAAACTCGAAAAAAGAGCGTGACCGCGAGCCGCTTTTAGCCCAAGAAACCAAAGATAGCATTGTTGCGATCGTTGCCCTGGTTGCTGCCGTCCTTTCGGTGATGGCGTGGATTGGGGTGGCGGGACGCGTGGGCGAGTGGGCCTACACACTTTTCTCACTTCTTTTGGGTCGTGGCTATTTTCTCTTGCCGTTCTCGCTACTTTTGGTATCAGCAGCACTCCTTTTCTCTATCAAGCAAAAGTTTGTAAGCTTGCCGCTGATTGGCGCGGGTATTTTTCTTATCTCAAGCTTGGCACTCTCAGATATTGCTTTTGGTGAAGGCACGGGAGGACTCGTAGGCACCTATACGGCAAAGCCCATGCTCTATTTCTTCGATTCGTTTGCGAGCGGAGTTATTTTTATCTCGCTTATCGTGATCTCGATGCTCGTGACCTTCAATGCATCACTTCGCCGCGTACCAAAGCTCTTGCAAGGTGATGAAGAAGATGACGAAGAGTTACCAGTCAAGATGGCGCCCGTACTCGCAGCTCCCGCTATGTCAGCAGATATTGACGATGAGCCCATGATCGCAGCCCCACCCGAGCCAGTAAAAGAAATAAAGAAAGACGATCGCAAAAACGTCTCACCCGAGATCATGAAAGAGCTCAAGCGCAAGGCCGCTGATTATGTATTACCACCTCTCAATTTGCTGGATAATGATCGCGGTAAGCCATCACCGGGTGATATCAAGGCCAATAGCAATATCATCCAGCGCACGCTCCAAGATTTTGGGATCCCTGTCGAGATGGGCGAGGTGAGTGTGGGCCCGTCAGTCACCCAGTACACGCTCAAACCCGCACAGGGGGTAAAACTCGCACGTATTGTGGGGCTTCAGAATGATCTGGCACTCGCACTCGCAGCGCACCCCATCCGTATCGAGGCGCCGATTCCCGGCAAATCATTTGTCGGTATCGAGATTCCCAATCGTACCATTGCGCTCGTAGGTCTCCGCAGTCTTTTGGACAAAGAAGAATACCAGCGTGGCGGCCCTCTCACCTTTGCACTTGGTAAAAACGTAGCAGGTGAAGCAACGTATACGGATTTGGCAAAAATGCCACACATGCTTATCGCGGGCGCTACGGGTTCTGGTAAATCAGTAGCTATTCATTCGGTACTCATGAGTATGCTTTATAAAAATACGCCGCTCTCGCTACGTCTTATCATGATTGACCCCAAGCGCGTAGAGCTCGCACACTATCAGGATTTGCCGCATTTGCTCACGCCCGTTATCACCGAATCAAAAGAATCAATCTCGGCACTTCGCTGGGCTGTACGCGAGATGGAGGAGCGCTACAAGATTTTACAGATGGCGCGTGCGCGTGATATTGTCTCTTACAATTCATCAGGTTCGCACGAGTTTATGCCGTATATCGTTATTGTTATTGATGAGCTCGCAGACCTCATGGCGTCATTTGGCAGGGAGGTTGAGGCCTCAATCGTGCGCATTGCGCAGATGGCGCGTGCGGTGGGTATCCACCTCATTATCGCTACTCAGCGCCCGTCAGTCGAAGTTATCACGGGGCTTATCAAGGCAAATATCACGAGTCGCATGGCATTTCAGGTCGCCTCTCAAATTGACTCGCGCACCATTATCGATATGGCGGGTGCCGAAAAACTTTTGGGCAATGGCGATATGCTTTTTTTGTCGGGTGACGCAGGTAAGCTCAAGCGCGTGCAGGGTGCGTTTGTGTCAGATGGTGAGGTCAAAAAGGTAACCGCATTCATCCGTGACCAAGAAAATGAGCCCGCCTACAATGAAGAAATTCTCAACGCCAAGGCGCAGGCAAACGGTCGTGGTAGTGATGGTGAAGATGATGAGGAGGATCCATTGTATGAGGAGGCCTACGCGGTGGTGATGGATACCGGCAAGGCATCAACCACGCTCTTACAGCGCCACTTGCGTGTAGGATACGCGCGCGCGGCGCGCATCATCGATCTACTCGAAAAGCGCGGTGTGGTGGGTCCTGGCGATGGCGCAAAACCTCGCGAGATTTTGGTGGGTAGGAGTACTGAGGATCAGCGCTATGTCTCTTAATATTCGCCAGCCAGATTATCTCTTTCGCGATGGTGCGTCACGATACCCTGCGCGTCACAAGAGTGCCGCGGTGATGATTGCTTTTTTTGTAGGTATCTTGGGTGTTGGATATATTCTTTTTCATTCATCAACTATTTTTGCCGTACCCGATCTCAATGTTTTTGAGCCGTCGGATGGCGCTTTAGTACGCGCAGATTCGGTTGCCATCTCAGGCGAGACGGATCCAAAATCGCGTGTCCAGATCAATGGGTTTGAGGTATTTAGCGATGATGCGGGCGCGTTTCGTCTTGAGTTGCCACTCCGCCGTGGTATGCATATTTTGGATATTCGAGTTAAAAACCGAATTGGGAAAGAAGCAAAGGTTGTCCGTCATATTGTCGTCGAGTAGTATATCGGTATGGCAAAAAAACCAGCAAAATCTGAAGGTGATGTAAAATCTGGCGCGGTAGACATGACAGTCAAGGCGATACAGTCAAAGTTCGGCGAGGGTTCACTCATGCGTCTTGGTGATGTGACGAAAGTCGCCATCAAGGCGATTCCCACAGGTTCTTTTTCGCTCGATTGGGCGCTTGGCGTGGGTGGGGTGCCGCGAGGGCGTATTGTAGAAATCTTTGGCCCCGAGTCGTCAGGCAAGACCACGCTTTGTTTGCATATCGTTCGTGAATGTCAAAAGCAGGGGGGTGTTGCGGCATTTATTGATGCCGAGCATGCGCTTGACCCCGACTATGCAAAAAAGATTGGTGTAAATCTCAATGAGCTTTTGATCTCACAGCCTGATACTGGTGAGCAAGCACTCGAGATTGTAGAAAGTCTTGTGCGCTCGGGCGGCATGGCTGTCATTGTTATTGACTCGGTAGCGGCACTCACACCGCGCGCGGAGATTGAAGGCGATATGGGTCAGCAGCACGTGGGTTTGCAGGCGCGCCTCATGAGCCATGCTCTTCGCAAGTTGACTGCGATTGTTTCAAAAACTGACACAACCGTTATTTTCATCAACCAGATCCGCATGCAGATTGGCGTGATGTTTGGTAATCCCGAGACGACGCCGGGTGGCAAAGCGCTCAAGTTTTACTCATCGGTACGCATCGATGTGCGGCGCATGGCGCAGATCAAAAAAGCTGAGGAAACCATTGGCAATCGTGTGAAGGTCAAAGTAGTTAAAAACAAAGTGGCAGCCCCTTTCCGCGCGGGCGAGTTTGACATCATGTTTGATGAGGGGATTTCCTATGAAGCAGACCTTCTGAACCTCGGCGTAAAGCTCGGTGTGGTCAAAAAGAGCGGTGCTTCGCATACTTTTGGTGATTTGAAACTCGGTCACGGCTATGACGCTGCTCGTTTGTTCCTCAAAGAAAACAAACAAGAACGCAAAAACTTAGAGAAAGCATTACGAGAAAAGCTGGAGGAGGAATAGGGGTTTGACGGGCATTTTGAGCGGCGTACACTAGAGATATGATCGATCCAGAATTAAAAGCAGAGTTCGAACGCATTCATGAGAAGTTCGAGACTATGGCTACCAAGGCTGATCTTGAGAAGCTTACAACCAAGGAGGATCTCACTCGTTTTGCCACCAAAGATGACCTCAAAGTAGAGGTTGGGCGCTTGCGGCGTCATATATGGGAACTCGCCGGCGATGTTTCGCGTATCGATGATAAACTCGAAGAGCTCATCCAAGCGGTTCGCAAATCAGGTGTTGCGATTTAAAGGTCACAAAGAAAAATAAGATTCACATTTACATTGGAGCAATCAGAAAATCACAAAAGCGAGAGTCATGAGCGGCTTGAAGAGCTTGCTAGGATGAAGCGCGATGCTCTCGATGAGGTAGAGAGACTTGAAGAACAGCTCGCTTCTACCCGACGGACGATCGAGGCTCTCGATGCCGAGGCCGACGAGATCCGAGAGCGACTTGACTAAGACCGCTCGATTCAGAACACAAAAGCCCCCTTGCGGGGGCTTTTAATCTTGTGTGGTATAATAATCGCATGAAAAAAGCCTTTATGCTTGGAGCGTTTATTGTACTTTTTTCAAGCTTTGCGCTGGGCGGTGCTCGGTGTTTTTTCATGGATAGTCATCAGATGGATGAAAAATCGCAGCCATCTTCAAAAAAAGAAGTGACAGATATTGTGTCAGAACATTCCCAAATCCCAGTCGTCCAAGATGTGCAAGAGTCTCGTTCATTGGATTGGCAACAGGAATTTGGTGATATTAATTGGCAAAAAAGCGTGTATGCAATTTGTGATAAAGATTTTACAATTTTGCGGTACGGATCAAGCTCAGACAGACTTTCGTGTGAAAGCGGAACACGTGGTAATGTGCCACTACGACATATCACCGAACAAGAAAAAAAGTTAGCGAACTTCATAGAGCAAGTTGTTAAAATGGTTGCGTCCAATGATTATGTTTTAGGTGGAGTACATGGTGACAGTCGCGATGTGTGGGTTGAAGATTTAAATAACGATGGCAAGGTAGATATGGCTATTTTCCTTACTCCAGCCTCAGAAATGGATGCTGAATCGCGCTATTCTTTTTCGAAAGACACATCTCGGAATATTCTATTTATTGTCACGCCAACGAGTTTAGATGGGGCAAGCCGGAAAATGGCAGAGCTTTCAGAAAAGGATCTTGAAAAAATTGCACCACCTTCATACACAACATTTCAATTTGAGAAATCCATTGATTTTGATCGCGATGGCAAGAAAGAACTTCTTATACCCGGATATCTCAACAAACCAGCCTCTTCGGTATTCAAGATCGATTATGACAAGGGCACTATTACTCAAGTGCAGCTTTGTGATGGGGGTGAGCCTGTATACATAGGTTATGGCGCTTCGGCGCTCGAGCGTTTGGCAGAATTTTATTTGAAAGATGAAGACAGGGATGGCGTCGATGAATTTATAGAAGAGAGACTAGAGAACAACAAGGTAACTTTGCGCACTGTCCATAAGTGGAATGGCTCCTGTTTTAACTGAGTCGCTATAGCGATTAAACTTAATTCAGTAACACAAAAGCCCCCTTGCGGGGGCTTTTTTTTGGTCAGTATTCAATTTTATTTTCCTTTCCCGAGAGCCTCGTTTACTTCATCGAGATTTCAGGCGACCAGCGCTCGGTGAGCACTTGGACTTTGGTCTTTTTTAAACCAAACGACTTTGCCTTTTGATATTCCGGAAACCAGATGTCCATTCGGCTTGTGTTTGTATAGCGCGAATTCATCCGATCTTGCACTACGAAGACTTTGTCTCCATAGAGCTCCGGAAAGCGGAGTTGGGTGCCAAAGGGATGGGCGTTTGACGCTACCATACCCCAGTACACCGTATGCCCCGATGCCGCGATAAATGGCGTATCATCCGTCTCTTCCGGTCGGGATGTGTACGCGGTTACCTCGCAGTCATATTCTTTCTCGATTGCTGGTAGTTCTACTACTACAGCGGGAGGGGGTGGAGGCGGTGGCGGTACTGCTACCGCGCTTGCCTTCCCCAGGAACGACCCGATAAGGGCCGCGAGGATATTCATATCCATAGGTGCTTTACCGCCTTTACAGGCAATAAAAAATCCCCTGCGAGGGGTATAACTACCCTAGCATGGATTAGGAATTTTTGCAATACTGGGTGTAATGACTCGTCAAATCGCTATTGAATACATTAAAAAGACGCGCGCGCAGGGTTTTTCCGATACTGCTTTACGCCATGAGCTCGAAAAGTCTGGTTGGCCTGCCCACGAGATTGATTTAGCATTCATCGAGTCGCGCGCGACTGATCAAAAGCCTGCGGTAGAGTCACCGCCCACGCAGTTTACGCCGCGTACTCAACCACGGTGGGAAGAAAAACAAACGCAAACATTTAATGCCGAGCCCAAGCCCATTGATCTGACCAAGGCGAGCTTCGCGCGGCCACAAGATATATCACCAAAACCATCAGCGACTAGTACACAAAAGTCACTCGGTGCGCCAGAAGGCACTATCGACGGTCTCCAGTTTAGCCCGCCACCGCGCCAAGAGCCGGTTGTGGCCGAAAAACCAGCAGAGAAGCCCATTGAGCCAGTGGCGCTTCGTATTACTGATGTACAAAAAATCCCGATCACTCCCGCAAACGAACTCACAGAACCTATACACCCCAAAGAATTGTCACGCGTGGGTACGCCTGATGCAAAGCCGTCAATGTCACTCGATACCAAAATATCCGAAGTCAAAAAAAATACATCCGAGCCCATGATTATGGGTGTGCCCGAATCGCAACTTATTCGGCCTACATCGCGCGTAGAGTCGCCGAAGCAATCAGTGGCAGAGATCAAGAGGGTAGAACCAACACCAATACCAGTAACAAAGCCGGTAGTAGCTCAAGTAGTAAAAGAAGAAGTAGTCACCCCTCCACAATTCAAACCTATGCAAGAAGAGGTAGTAGCTGACTTGGTTGGTAATGGAATTGCATCTGCTGGAGCTGGCCCGTCGGTCACGCGTTCTGCCGTTTTGGAGTCTATCGGTGTGCCGCCACGCGTTCGTAGTCGCCGCGTGCTCGCAGGATCGCTTATCGCCGTCTTTTTCTTCGTGGCGTCGGGGGCCGCGGCTGGTTTTTGGTACTATCAAACTACGCTCAAACCGCAATCGATCGTGCAGACCGCGCTCGCGGGCGCACAAAGTATGAAGTCATATCAATATGATGCCGAGCTCAAGATGAAGGTGCGCGAATCCGAGGCGACGCTTGGTAGAGCGGTGCGATCTTTTGTACCACCACTTGCAGGTTTTGCGCTCGGTGCAATGACGGTGGGTAACGAAAATTCTACGGGCGTTGATATTAATTATACTTTTACTTTGCGTGCCAAGGGGGCAGTTGATGCGCATGATGCTTCTCATCCAAAGAGCGAGGCGACACTTACACTTGGTACTAAAGATTTTCTTGCACCAGGTTTTCCAAATGCAAATACTGAGTTTGAATCAAGGCTCGTCGATGATACCTATTATTTCCAAGTAACAAAACTTCCGTATTTTGATTCGGCCATGATAGATCCTACGATACCAAGCTTTACTTCGGCCGATATCACAGGGAGATGGGTCTCAATCAATTTTGAAACATTCGAAAATGATTTTAATAACTACGTTAAAGAACTTTCCGAGCTCGAGCCTTCATTTATCGGATATCATATGGACTTACAAGAGCAACAAGATCTTATCACAGAGAAACAAGCCCAAGATATCGAAAAGCTTTGGAGTGAGACGCGCTTGATCATATGGGGCGACGAAATAGTGCGTGAGCAAGAAAACGGAAAGGATCGTTATCGTGTTAAGGGTACTCTCGACAAAGAATCGTTCAAACGTTTTGTTGCCCAATCCGCACAATTGACAGGTGGGATAGCAGGGCAAGAAAGTCAACAAGCCACTGACGAGCTTTTCTCTCAGATCGGTGATGTAGAGATAAACGCGTGGGTAGACAAGCAATCCGCCCAGCTCGCGCGGTTCTCTATCAAGGCAGGGAGCACCCTACCTACTGATACGGGAGTAGAAGGCGTGATGGAGCTTCATTTTACTGCTGATCTATCTGACATCGATAAGCCTTTCAGTATCTCGGCGCCCACTGAACACTATGATGTACGCAATTTACTCGAAGACCTCTTTGCCTACGCGCGTGAAGGCTTTGCGAGTGATAGTGCTGATACCAGAGACGCGCGTCGTCTCTCAGATCTCACACGCTTGCGCACCGCGCTCGAGCTTTATAAAAATCGAGAGGGTGCCTATCCTCCAAAGCTTTCTAGCTTAGTCTCTGAATACATAGCCACACTTCCCACTGACCCGCTTACCAAAAAATCATATTCTTATACGCGCACGGCCAAGGGTTATGTATTGTCCGCACAACTCGAAGATAAGAAAAATCCGATTCTCAAGCGCGATGCCAACCCAGCCAATGCGCTCTATGATATAGGCCCTGCGCTCTAATGAAACGCATCGGCGTACTTTTAGGGGGGCCATCAAGTGAGCACGATGTCTCGGTGCTCTCTGGCCTCAATGTGATTCGCGCGATTGAAGATGCTGGCATATATGAAGCAGTACCCATTTTTATCACGCGCACGGGCGAGTGGCTTTTTGGCGCTGAGCGTCAATGGATGCATCCCGCTGAAGCACTCTTGCGCGTTGATGGTGCGTTTAACGCGCTCCATGGTGAGTACGGAGAAGACGGGCATGTCCAGCGCGTACTTGAGCAGGCACATATACCGTATACGGGCGCTTTGGGACTTGCCTCGGCAGTTGCTATGAATAAAGCCATGACACATGATATTCTTTCTCGCGCAGGACTTCGGTTGCCACGGAGTATTGTGATGAGTAAAGAAAACGCTGACGTACGTGCGGTACTTGCATTTGGCGCACCACCTTGGATCGTCAAACCAAGATCGCGCGGGTCATCGGTAGGTGTATCAAAAGTACAAACACGCGAAGAGTTGCCGGTGGCATTTGAAAAAGCATTTGCAGTTGATACACATTTGATTGTGCAAGAATTTATACCAGGTAGAGAAATTACGTGCGGCGTACTCGAAGGATTTGGTGGCAAGGCACATACGGCGTTGGCCCCCATCGAAATCATACCGCCGGCTAATGCTGCATTTTTTGACTATCAGGTGAAGTACAACGGCAAGACCCAAGAGATCTGCCCCGCGGAGTTTTATGGCGCTATGCTCAAGAAAATTCAGGAAACCGCGCTTGCCGCGCACCATGCACTCGGTCTTCGGCACTATTCTCGTACTGATATGATCATCAAAACGCCGGAGCATACGCGCCGTGCACCCGAGCTCTATGTGCTCGAGGTAAACACACTACCTGGACTCACGAGTGAGTCGCTCTTCCCGCGCGCCGCGCGCCACGCAGGGCTCGAATTTCCCGACCTTGTACATCACTTGGTAAAACTGAGCGGTGTGGTATAATGGGCATTATGGACGATACCAGAAAAACAGGGCCTCGTGACGTTTTTAGCCACCTTCTTGCTATTATTTTTCTTTACGTAAGCGTTTTTGCCTTTGGCTCTATCATTTTTTCGCTGATCAATATCTACTTACCCGACGTGCTCCAAGGGATTGGTTCGTACGCTCGCGAGGGTTTGCGCTGGCCGCTTGCAGTTCTCGTTGTCGTTTTTCCTGCATATGTGTGGCTCACGTGGTATCTTGCAAAAGACGTTGAACGCAATCCAGAGAAGCGCGACCTCAAAACCCGCAAATGGCTTTTGTATTTCACTCTTTTTGCGACAACTATCGCGATTGTCATTGACCTTATATCGCTCATTTTCACCTTTCTCAATGGCGAGCTCACCATGCGCTTTGTACTCAAGGTGTTAACAGTATTTGCGATTGCGGCAGCGGTATTTGTTTACTATCTTTGGACGATTCGTAAAGGTATTTCGGCTCTCAAGCATTCAGGCATGCGAATATTTGTATTCGGCGTTCTTGCGATTGTTGCGCTTTCTATTATCTTTGGGTTTTATGTTGCCGGTTCTCCGCAGTCAGAGCGCGTGAGGCGCATTGATATGGATAGGGCAAATGACTTGTCTACTATACAATATCAAGTCATTGAATATTGGCGCGCTAAAAATAAATTACCTGCTGTACAAAACGATCTCATCGACGGTATTAATGTGGCCTCATTGCCCGTTGATCCTGTGACTGGTGAGGCATACGAATATCGCGTAAAGGGTGAGCGAACATTTGAGCTCTGCGCTGTTTTTCAGTCAGATAACGCACAGGACAGGGTGGAGACATCTCTCGGAGATCCGTACGGAGAGTACTTTGCTCACGGGATTGGGCGCACCTGCTTTGAGCGCACCATCGACCCTGATAGGTTTCCGCCGTTGAAATCTCTTCAACGATAGGGTACTATTTTTTGACGTATGGGCCGCTTGCAGGCCCGGCGTTCGGAATGGGCCTGTAGCATAGTGGCAGTGCACCCGGTTTGCATCCGGGGTGTCGGAGTTCGATTCTCCGCAGGTCCACACTATATTGTTGTGCTGTTATGCACATCGCAGAGGTTGTTTTGGGCGTATACTAAAGGTATATGCGTCATAATACTTTTCGGCGTGCGCTTGGCGCAGTACTCGTTGGTGGAGCGTTTTTTTTTGGTATAACCTTTTCAGCACAAGCCGTCTCTGAAAAATTTGAACCCAGTGATCGTGTTAAAGTCTCTAATACGAGTGGATCAAGTCTTAATATACGTATTGATGCTGGCACTAACAAAGAGCGCCGAGGCGGCCAGCCAGTAGACTCAATTGGATCTATAGTAAATAACGCAAGTAATCCTCCAAAGTTTGCTTCTGGTTCGTGGTGGTGGGAGATTGATTTTGATACAGGTGTTGATGGTTGGGCTTCCGAAATTTATTTGGAAAAAATCTCAACACCCGATGATCCTCTCTGCCCTGCGGGGTATCAAAATATCACTTATGCATCTTGTTCTGATAGTAGCTGTTTAGCGCGGAAAATTTCTGATTCGGTTGGGCTTGGTGCGGTTAAAAAATATTGCGTACGCACCGCGTTTGTCCCCGATGCGATTATTTTTGAAATGCGTTCAGAGCAGCCGTCATGTGCGCGAACCTCTCTTGCTATTGATGCGCCCGGCATGTTGTCGGATCGCTTAGAATCAAACTTTAATTCTCCCATCCAGTATTTAGGTCCCGATCCGCTACCACGCGGGCCGTATTTAATAACTATTACGGGCGGGCAACCTGCAGGTCAGGAATGTAATAATACCAATCCATTTGATATGAGGTGGTATTTTATTTCGTCAGCCCCACCCCCGCCACCACCTCCACCGCCGCCTCCTCCTCCACCAGGACCAGCGTTACCTGAAGTTGATTTTGAGATCATTTCTCTAAATAGAGGTACCGCAAATCCGACAATAGGCGCACCCATTGTTTTTGCTGCGCGTATTAAAAATAATAGTGAAGAAGAATCTCCCGCATCGTCAGTATCATTTGTATATCGCAAAGATGGCGGAGCAGCTAGTTCGCCATTTATCGTGTCATTGCCATCAATCAATTTTCAATCAGCGTATGATGTTTACAAAACTTTTACATTTCAGTCAGTAGGCGTATATACGGTCGAGGCGTCAGTAGATCCCTCCAATTTAATTTCAGAATCGAGTGAGACAAACAATAAAATCTCTACGATATTTACGTTAGCATTGCCGCCCCCTCCACCACCTGTAGGCCCCCCTCCGCCACCAGTAGGCCCGCCTCCACCTCCTGCACCGGGCCCCGGTGAGATTTCTATACTCAACCCTAGTTTTGAAATAGCAGGCGCACAACCAACAGATGCGGCAAATTGGACTACACACGCTCTCAATAATGGTGCGATAGCGCCGTGTGTTATTGTGCGCGATAATGCAGTTAGCCGTCGTGGTAGTTGGAGTATGAAAATTTCTTGTCCCACCGATCAGGTTCGTTGGATATCACAAGTAGAAATTCCCGTGCCTCCAGAGGCGTTGGATGAAGCTCTCAATAAATCATATATCGTAACTGCATGGGTAAAGACGCAAGATCTTGAATCTTCCGAAGCGGGGCCTGTGGTAATCGCAAAGGTTGACGGCTCTCTCGGGCAAACATCGGTGCAAAGAGTGCCCCGCGGTACCAATAATTGGTCTTTACTAAAGCATCGTTTTGATAGAGTTGTTGGCGCGACAGGTGAGAATATTAATTTATCAATCTCGATAGGAGATAGGTTTTTTGGAACGGGAGCTCGCGGTACTATCTGGATCGATGATATTTTCATTGAAGAAGATACCACACCCCCTTTGCCGCCACCTCCACCACCGCCCCCACCACCTCCCGCACCACAGCCCATTATTCCACTCGTGGCCGGTGATCGCGTACAGGTTGTCACGAAATTTGTATCAGTTGGTTCAAGTCCCGCGGTACAAATAGGTGGGCAAGGATACGGCGTACTCGGTACGGTGGCACCAGACGCCATGCAGGAAGTAAATGGTCTCCATTGGTATAAAATCAATTTTGACACTGGTACCGATGGATGGGTGCCTGTTGAATATTTAGGCAAAGTGCCGACGGCGACAGAGATACCTCAAATTGTTTCGGGCGGGCATTTTAGATTGACGCCTTGGCGGTATATAAGTAGTGCGTGGGCAGAGCGACCAAATCTTGGATTTAGTACAAATGGCATATCATACGCCGACTATACATTCACGCGCCCTCACGAATATATGGCCGCGTTACACAAGCTGTTGAGCTTAAATCCTTCAGGATATCCAACGATAGAGGGTGTGTCGGTAGCATTGCAGGTTGCGGTAGAAGATCCACGAAGTGAGACTGATTCAGAAGTATTCAGACCCGTAGGCCAACTTTTGTGGAACCCTGGGTTCGAATATTCACTCAATGGTTCGCAACCCGCAAGTTGGCGGAGGGGACAGTTTAGTACTAATTGCACATTTGCGCGTACATCGTCCTTCAAGCATACGGGCGTGTATGGTGTGATGATTGATTGTCCTAATCAGGATGACGCGCGATGGGTGCAGAAAGTACCCGTCGATACCAATGCGCGCTACAAAATATCTGGATGGATGAAGACAGATAATGTTAGCCAGTCAGTGCCGGTTGGCGCAAATCTTTCATTTGAAGAGTTCGCTGATTTGCCCACGACTATCCGAGGTACTCAAGACTGGACGCGCATCGAATATACTTCGCCGTCTACGGGCTCAATGACATCAGTCACTGTCGATGCTCGCCTTGGTTTTTACGGAAACACTACTACTGGAAAGGCGTTTTTTGATGATTTGCGTTTCGAAAAACTGACAGGCGTCCCTCCACCGCCTCCACCCCCTCCCGTAGGTCCACCACCGCCTCCTCCACCCGTAGCTCCACCACCCCCAGCGGCACAGCATTGTTATCATTCTTGTTATGGCGCCACCTGTGATCCTGATTACGGCTACTGTTGGCAGGGTATTTCAGTAGATCGTTTTGGTAACCCTCTAGAAAATTGTTCTGTTGGTCCCGTGTTGGGAGTGTTGCCGCAGGGTTGGACTCGTCCGCCAGCGAATTTTTGTCCCACGCCGACTGGTATTGGTCCTGATATGAGTTTTACTGCGACACCAAACGCAATAAATTATGGTGATCGCACGACATTGGCATGGAGTAGTCCTGATGCGCTTCGTTGTGTCCCAACAGAGGGTATTTATGCATGGACCGGCAATCCAACGAAGCCAAAAAACGGTAGTGAGACACATCGCCCTGCACAATCCACAACATACGGACTCAAGTGTATTAGTTACAATGGTGAGACGACAAAGACTGCACGCGTTGATGTCTATCCGGTAGGTACGCCGCTTCCAGGGCAGCTTGCCCCCAATGATTGTGTACAGACAAAAAATAATCTTTATGTGCGAACGAGCGCAGGATCGGGTGCGCCTGTCGCATCAGGCGATCCAAACCCTCAACCCATAGGTGCTACAGGTAGACTTCTTGCACGTAGTAGTTCGCAAGTTGACGGCTATTGGTGGTGGAATATCGATTATACTTCGGGTCCAGATGGATGGTCGGCGGAAGGCGACGGTACTGATTTTTATCTTGAAGAGATTGATTGCGGATCGGTCATAGCGCCTCCACCTCCGCCCGTGTTGCCACCCCCGCCTGCGCCGGTCGGTCCTCCGCCTCCTGCACCGGTAGCACCATTTACGGTGACTGTTTTGGCAAGCCCTTCATCTGGCAATGCGCCACTCAATGATGTTGATTTTACTGTTAATGTTTCTGGTGCCGCAGGTACCACCAACATCACGCTTTATTGTGCGCCCGGCAGTACCCAGCGGCGTACCCTCACAGGTCAGCCAAGTCAATCAAGCTATCAGATTCGTGATGCGTGTGATTATGCTATTCCATTTGCAACGTACAGAGCTGTCGCAGAGGTAACACGTGTCGGATTTACGGTGAGCGCCACCACCGATGTGGTGGTTGGCAACCCAACGCCACAACCCCCACCCCCTCCGCCTCCACCGCCACCAGGGGGTCCGCGCGTGGCAGTGCAGGGTTTGATCTATGAGAAAATTTCTTCGCGTCCCGGTGTCACGGGTACGGTAGCTTTGAGCGGCTCGGGATCTATTACCACCGCGAGCTCCGGCTCGTATCCTGGGTGCTATCTTTCGGGCGGCAGCTGTATTCCATTTTCGTTCCGATGGGAAAATCTTACGCAACAAGCACGCTCGGTCACACTTACCCTACCTGCAGGTTTTCGTTCTGCCGAATGGAGCGTTTGTTACAATGCGGTGGGGACCTGTCATGATAGTGCTGGGTGGTCACCGGGTACTACCGCGAGTATTGCGCCAAACTACCAGGGATATGCTGATGTCTGGTTTCGCCTGACACGCTAAAGTTTTATGGTATTTGTTTTTGATATTGGAGGCACGTATACGCGCATGGCTTTCTCGCGCGAAGGTGATGCGCTTGAGAGTGATCCGATCGTGGTCAAAACGCCACCTCGCTATGAAGATGGCATCGCGCTTTTGGCAGATACCGCAAAAAAATATGCGGCACCAGGCCAGTTTCAAATTGCCTCTGGCGGACTGTCAGGCGTGATTGATCATGCGCGCGGTGTGCTCGCGCGGGCGCCACATCTTGAAGGCTGGGTAGATAAACCTTTTGTGGCGGACTTGGGGGCCGCTATCGGCGCTGAAGTAGTTGTACGTAATGACGCGGCACTCGCAGGTCTTGGTGAGGCGACTACGGGTGCGGGTAAGGGGAATCGCATTGTGGCATATCTTACTATCAGTACGGGTGTGGGTGGCGCACGCATTGTGGACGGCGCGATTGACGCGCATCGCATCGGCTTTGAGCCGGGGCATCAAATTATCGCGCACCATGATCAAAGCTATATCACGCTTGAGTCGTTGGTATCAGGCTCGGGTATCGAGCGGCGTCTTGGAAAAAAACCCGAAGATATTTCAGATCAGGCGGTATGGCAAGAGGTGACAGCAAAGTTTGCGATTGGTATCGCGAACACTATTCTTTTATGGGCGCCTGATATCGTGGTCATCGGCGGCGCGCTCAAGGATCGTCTGTCGCTTACAGATATAAACCGGCACTTGGGGCAAATGATTTCGGTGTTGCCAACATTTCCAAAGATAACTCTTGCTTCGCTCGGCTCATCGGCGGGCCTTTACGGCGCGCTCGAGATCGCGCGCCGCGAGGCATCAAAGGCGGTTATATAGATATGAAAATTAGGATTCGCCGTATTGATAAGTCGCTGCCGTTGCCCGTGTATCATACGGGTGGTGCGGTGGCGTTTGATCTTGCTTGTCGTGAATCGACCACCATCGAGCCACACTCGCTTGGTTTTATCCCGCTCAACGTAGCCATTCAGATTCCTGAGAGTCACATGATTTTGCTCGCACCTCGTTCTTCGACCCCCAAACGCGGCATCTTTTTTGCCAATAGTATTGGCATTGTGGATCGTGACTTTTGTGGCAACAATGACGAATACAAAGCGTTTGTATATAACTATACTGATGCGCCGGTGACAATCGAACGCGGCGAGCGCATCGCGCAGGGGATCGTACTTAAGACCGACGCCGTGGAGTTTGAGGAGGTTGATGATCTGGGTGCGCCTGATAGGGGTGGGTTCGGTACTACGGGGCTCTAGGGCTGTTTCTCTTTATATTTAAAGCGTTTTGAGTATAATAGGAATATGCTCGATATTAAGTTTATCCGCGAGAATCCCAGTCTTTTGCGCGATGCCGCGCGCAAAAAGCATATTCCGTTTGATGTTGAAAAGCTGCTCGAGGCAGATCGTATGCGTCGCGAACGGCAGGTTGAGGTAGATGCGTTGCGCACACAACTCAACACGACCTCTGACGAGATTGGTCGCATTGAAGATGACGAGATCAAAAAGAAGCTCATCGAGAGTATGCGCGAGCTTAAAAAGGACTTGGCAGACAAAGAAAAGAGTTTTGCCGATGCCAATGCTGAATTTGAACTACTCATGTATCAGGCGCCCAATATTCCTGATCCATCAGTGCCTGATGGTGCATCTGATGCTGACAACCGCGAGTTCAAGCGTTGGGGCGAGGCGCCCACGTTCTCTTTTGTACCCAAAGATCATATAACTCTTTTGCGAGACCTAGATCTTGCTGATTTTGATAACGGCATCAAAGTTGCTGGTTTTCGTGGATATTTTCTCAAGCGTGAAGCAGTACTGTTAGAAATTGCCCTCTGGCAGTTTGCGATGCGCGAGCTCTCGGGTAAAGGGTATACGCCGATCATCGCGCCTTCACTCGTACGCGAAGAAAATTTTACGGGTACCGGTTATTTCCCGCAGGGCAAAGAAGATGTCTATCAGACGCAAGATGGCACGTATTTGGTGGGTACCGCTGAGGTATCGGTGATGGGTATGCTTCAAAACGAGACTCTTGGCGAAGACGAGTTACCCAAAAAATTTGTAGCACTCTCCCCGTGTTTTCGGAGAGAGGCGGGGAGTCATGGTAAAGACACCAAGGGACTCTATCGCGTACACGAATTTCGCAAAGTTGAGCAGGTAATTGTGTGTAAAGCTGACCACATGGAATCGGCACGTCTTCACGAAGAACTACTTGCAAACTCAGAGGATCTTTTGCAAAAGCTTGGGCTTCACTATCGCGTGGTGCTTAATTGTGGCGCGGATATTGGCTTGGGGCAGGTCAAAAAATACGATATCGAGACATGGATCCCATCGCAAGAAAAATTTGGTGAGACGCATTCAGCGTCATACTTTCATGATTTTCAGACGCGCCGGCTCAATCTCAAATACCGCGATGCTGATGGCACGGCTCGTTTTGCGCATTCGCTCAACAATACTGCGGTTGCGACACCTCGTATCCTGATCAGTCTTCTCGAGCAAAATCAGCAATCTGACGGATCTATCCGCGTGCCTGCAGTACTCCAGCCGTATATCGGTATTGATGTCATCAGGCGCTGATGGCTGTAAGTATCAAGAAAAAATATATTGAATCGCAGAAAAAAAGGCGGCACAAAGCGCGCATGCGCCGTCTTACTATCACCGTCATCGTGAGCGTGACGGTGCTCGTGGGTACAGGTGCATATCTTTTCTCGAGCCGTTTTCATATCGTTGATGTATCAGTAGAGGGTGTGGCACGTACTCCACGCGAGGACGTTGATTTGTATCTTGCCGAATGGCTCACGCAAAAAAAGTTTGGTATTGTGCCCGTGCGTTCCTATTGGATGCTTTCTCGTGATGATTTAGCGGCGGGTCTTGCGTCTGCCTTTCCTACGATCGAGCGCGCTGATGTGACGACTGAATTTCCCCAGACACTCAAAGTAAACGTACAAGAATATGCAGGTTGGGGGGTGTTATGTCGTACTAATGATGAGGGATGTTTTTGGATTGATCGGGCGGGTGTCGCCTTTGAATCTGCGCCCGCGGGTTTTTCTGGCAGTATTGTGCCAAAGATTACCGACGAGCGCGATCACCGTGTGACACTCAAAGAACAGCAATTATCGAGCGAGATGATGCGGCTTATCGCTTTTTTCAATGAAAGGGCGCCATCAGATACGCGCATCCAAAGTGTTGAGTTTACTATCGCTCGCACCGACGAGACGATCAGGGTCAAGACACGCGCGGGGTGGGAGATTTTGATACTTGAAAAAGCAGATCCCGAATATGTATGGAAAAACTTAGACACCGCGCTTGCGGGTGAGGTAAAAGAAAATATTACAAAGCTCGAATATATCGATCTTCGTTTTGGTAACAAGATTTTTTATAAACTGCACACCGAAGCTTTAGGGCATCCGGTAGAGGAAGATTGAGGTACCGGCGCGGCCAAAGGGTTTGAGCTCGCGGAGCCACGGGTAAGCGTCTTGCGGGGGGCCCGCGTTGAAGTCGCCAACGGGCTTTGCCCATTTGCCTGCAAGTTCATTGATGGATAGTGCCATAATAGATCCCGATGGCGGTGGACCAAAGCTCGAATACCACGGGGAAAATTGGTTGCCGAGCCAGTAGCGTTGCGCGGCATCGCCAGCTGCCGAACCACCAAAATAGTGCAGATAGATTTTTTCATTGGGATTTTGTACTGCAAAATCTCGCAGACGTTTGAGATCTTGGCCCCAATCATAGTTTGAGTCAGTGGCGTAGTACCAGCCGTTGTGAGTGCCACCCGCAAGCTCGTTGTAGTACGAAAGATAGTGCGGCCACACGCCGATAGACGCTCCTCCCATCCAAATAAGCATGAGTGTGACGAAGAGTATTTTGGGCAGCGGCTTAATAAGCATCTGATAGACGAGTGAAAGTTTGTTTTTTGCAATCACGCTGCCGGGTGCCATCCAGAGCGCGAGTTGCCGTGCTGTCAGAAGATAGATAAAGGGAAAGGTTGGTAGTACGTGTCGCACGCCGATGTTGAGTGGGTTGGCAACCGATGAGGCCCAATAAAATATCACGAAAAAGATGCTAGCAACTATCGCAAAGTTCGTACGCATCCAATCTCGCACCGCACCCATTGATTTTTCTTTTGCCCGCAATACACGTAGGCACGCAAGCCCTATTGCCAAGAGTGAGAAGATATGGAGCGCGAGCGTTTCTTTGAGTATGTAGACCGTAGGAAAATATGACGCCCAACCATCTGCCGATACCTCACCCCAAAAATACGCGCTATTGCCGCCCGCAGTTCGTTGCGTCACCATCATGACACCCAAAAGATACTGACCAAGTGGGCGCGTAGGTTTATGTTCGATGAGCCAATAATCGAGTTTGGCAAATGCTTGCGGACGGAAGGTGCCCACGAGCACTTTTGCATCGCGTAGTTGTCGCTCTTGCGGATAGTCCCACACGTGCCAAAGATACACAGTCCAGATGACCAGAGCGCCCACCGCGAACGCGCATCCAATTTTGAAATAGAGCGCGAGCGCAGTTTTGAAAAAGTTTTTGATATGCCCCCGATGTGTCACTGCGAGCCATATACCCGCGAGTACGAAATAGATTGGTATGAGCAAAAAAAGTGAGAACTTGAGTGATTGTATGACACCAAAAACAATACCAAGTATGACAATACGTTTTCGTGACGGATGCTTGAGGAACCACACAAAGCTCGCAATGCCCACTAAAAATCCGAGGCTTGCCGCGATGTCAGTGGTGACATAGCGCGAGTGGGCGATGACGGTAGGCGAGAGCGCCCAGAAAAAGGTCGCCAAGAGTGCGGCGATGCCACCAAACTGCCGTTCGGTCCACCAGAAGAGAAACACGCCAGCCAAGAGTGCGAGTATCATGATAGGGAAGCGCGAGGCACGCAGTATCAAGTCCGCATCATTGCCAAATGAAAAGATAAATTCTCCGCCTTGATCCCATTGGCCGTTGATCATTTGATCCCACCCCTTAGTATCGAGCGGAAAGTTGAGATCTAAAAACGCGAGTGGGAGTCCCGCTAGGTCTTTCATGAGTGGCGGATGCTCGGGGTTGAGGCGCATGTCACGTTGGGTGACGTATGAATATCCGGCGCCAATGTGCGCGGTCTCATCAAAGATAGCTGATTCATTCCACGACGAAGTAAACGCGAGCATAAACCCGAGTGCGAGGAGAATGCCAGCAATGATGCGAGGATGACTTTTCATAAGAGGTTATTCGAATTGAGGTCGCGCGGGCTGTGCTATGAGTACTGATCCGTAGCGCGCGGGACGTAGCGTAGGGATGCGCGCGCGTACGGCCTCCAACACGCGATCTTCATTATGGATGGGAATAATCATACAATCACGTGTGCAGTCGATTCGCTCAATATCACGAAGGGTAAAGTAAAAAATATTACGTGTGCCGGGCGGCTCGGGTAGATATGTTTCTGAAGAAAATAAAATTGGCTGGAGATCCATGGGCCGTCCAGTGCGGTCGATGGTCTCTACCTCATCAGTAATGACGTATTTTGGTATATCGGTGGGCGCTTCTTTGAGAAATACACCGATATCATAGAGATTGCCGCCAAATGCTGCACGCACCTCAGGCCGTGGTGCCCACTCACGAAAATACATATTATATGTGCGGATGCCGCCCAAGAGCAGGATGAGTACGGCTACGAGTCGCGCGTAGTCCGGGTGTATGGTGCGCGCCGCCCAGCGCCAGAGCGCGTCAAACCCAATAGCCGCAAAGATAATAACCGGTGGGATCATAATGATAGCGCGAAGCGCATGGGGCAGGCCTTCTGACGATATAGCAACCGGCAAGAGCATGGTAAAAAACCACAAAAAGAGCATCCAGTATTTTTTGCGCCAGCTTTCCCAAAGTCCCGCGGTAAACGCAATAGCGATGGGCCACCAGAGTGACGGCGCGCCCGCAAAGTTATGTCGCCAGTTAAAATCTCCTGCAAAGTAGAGCATCTGGATCGTAATGCCAGTATTTTTGATAAACGCAAAGAGGGGATTTTCGCTCGAAAACACTGATATTTGAGATGTGCGACCAAAGAAATCTTGAGGGCGTTCCAGAAAATACCAGCCAAGTGGTGCGCCAGCGATAAACGCAAAGAGTAAAAAGAGTGCGGGTATACAGAGGATGCAGTGTGATCGTTCGGTGCGCGCGCTTTGTAAAAAGAGCCAGAGCGGTGGGATGAGGAGTAGTACCGCCGCGCGATATGCAATATATGAATGAAACCCAAGACCAAACAAAAGGCCACCAAGTGCCGCTAGTACCAACACGACGTCATGTCGTTTTGAGTTTCGTTTTACCCATACTTCGTAGAGGAGCCCGAGTCCGATGGTGAGAAAAAACGGTGCCATAATCGCGCGAAAGCCAATGCGCGAAAACATAAGATGCCAAAAGCTCGTAGCCATGAGCGCCGCGCCAATGAGAGCGATGCGTGTATCACGCGTATAGGCGCGGATAAAAAGATATACAGCAGCGATAGTAGCGATACCAAAAAGAGCACTGACAAGACGTAGGGCAAAAAAGGTATGCCCAAAGATACTTACCGATATCGCTTGTAGATTGATAAAGAATCCTTCGCGGCCGTTGTTTTCAGGGTAGAAGAGTTTAAAGTCACCCGTGCCGAGCGCTTCATGTAGATTATTGCCGTTCATTGCTTCATCAGGAAAAAGACCTGGCGGAAATTCGGTAAGCTGTGACATGCGCAAAAAAGCACCGACAAGCATGATACCTAGCAAAAGTGCCCAGCGCTTTTTATAATTCACCCTTCCATTATACAAGCGTATGCTATACTCAGTCTATGGAAGGAGAGACAAAGTTTTCCACTCCCGAGGAAGAAATCCGCTATCTTGAAGGGCGCATTGCCGAGAAAAAGCGCGAGATGGGGGACGCCTCACCTCATGATGCTGTCCGAGAGGTGTTGCGCGAGCATACTGCTTTGGCGCCCGCGCCACAAACGCAACCCCCGCCGGTAGCCCCCGCTAAACCCGCAGACGATGAACTGTCTCGGCAGATTGTATTGCTCGTTGATCAGGCGATTGCAGGCGGCGTACTCGATGCTATCGCCCGCGTACGCCAGACGCACAATCCTTATCTTATTGATGCTTTTCATGACGCGCTCGTAGAGCGGTTCGCCGGAGTGCACTAGCAAGTTCATGGATCCGCTTCTCGCAGGCATTATTGCGGCATCAGTTGGGCTGATACTTATTGCGGCGCTTCTTTTTTATTTTTTGGTGATGCGCCCGCGTCGTGATGCCGAGGTTTCGGGTGCACTCGGTATGACGCTCTATCAAGTATTGATCCCGCAAGATGACAATCCGCCGGCCGGTGAGGCAAAGAAAAAAGAGCCCAAAGATATCATGATAGCGATGGAGCAGCTCTATGCCGCGCTTTCATCACTCAAGACAAATGGTATTCATCATATGAGGTTTGGAAGCCCCTCGATTACGTTTGAGGCAGCGCTACCCCATGTTGGCTCAGAGGTTATTTTTTATGTTGCAGTGCCGCGGTTCGCATCTCAATTTTTTGCAAATCAGCTCAATGCTTTTTTCCCATCTGCGAAAATAACCGAGTCAAAAGATTACAATATCTTTAATCCGTCAGGAGTGAGCGCAGCCTCCTACGCGATACTTGAAAAAAACGCACTTCTCTCACTTCGCACCTACCATGAGCTCGGTTCTGACCCACTCGAGATTATCACGGGTGCTTTTGCCAAACTCAAGCAGGTTGGAGATGGCGCAGCACTCCAAGTAGTAGTACGCCCTGCGCGCTCGCCACTCTACCAAAAGGGCAACGACGTTGCTCGTAAAGTACGTGCGGGCGCTTCACTCAAAGACGCACTCGGTGGTCTTGGCAAAGAGCTGCAAGACGCGGTCGCAGGTGCTGGTTCAAAACCAAAAGAAGAAAAAAAGATTGAAGAAAAACCAAAAGCTGCCGATGAAGAGCTCGCAAAACAAATAGAGACCAAGGCATCGCAACCTGCGTTTGATGTGGTGATCCGCATCATCGCGTCAGCGGCAACACCTGCAGAGACTACTACTGTCATGGCGGGGCTAGAGGCGGCGTTTGGGCAGTTCAACAACCCGCAGGGCAATCAACTCGCGTTTCGACGTATGGGCGCGCGTCCGCTCGAAGAGCTTTTGTATCGGTTTTCGTTTCGTATATTTGGCGAATCAGAAAAAATATATCTTTCGTCGTCCGAGCTTGCAAGTATCTTTCATTTGCCGTATTCGGGTTTTGCCCAGCCCAATGTGGCATATCTCAAAGCGCGTGAGGCACCGCCGCCGCCAAACCTGCCTGCCGCGGGCATGTTGTTGGGTGATAGCGTTTTTCGAGGCGAGACGCGTCCCGTGTATATGGCTGATGATGACCGCAGGCGCCACATGTACGTCATAGGTCAGACTGGTACCGGTAAATCAACGTTTCTCAAAGAACTCGCGCGCCAAGATATTGTGGCAGGGCACGGCGTATGTTTTATCGATCCTCATGGTTCCGATATTGAGTCGCTTCTTGAATCCATCCCAAACGCGCGTCAAGACGATGTCATTTACTTCAATCCAGGCGATATTGAGCGGCCCATGGGACTCAATTTTTTGGAGTACGATATGCGTTTCCCTGAGCAAAAATCTCTCATCGTCAACGAGCTCTTGGATATTTTCAACAAACTCTACGATATGAAGACAGCGGGTGGGCCAATGTTTGAACAGTATTTTCGCAATGCCACTATGCTCGTCATGGAAGACCCGCAGTCGGGCAATACGTTGATGGAGGTAGGCCGCGTGCTGATCGATAAGGAATTTCGTGACTACAAACTCTCGCGATCATCAAATATCGTGGTCAATAGTTTTTGGCAAAAGATTGCCGAGAAAGCAGGGGGTGAGTCGAGTCTCGCCAATATGGTGCCATATATCACATCCAAATTTGATACTTTTTTGTCCAACGACATCATGCGCCCCATTATCGCCCAAGAAAAAAGCGCATTTAGTTTTCGCGAGGCGATGGATACGCAAAAGATTTTACTTATTAATCTTTCCAAGGGGCGCTTGGGCGAGCTCAACTCATCGCTTTTGGGGCTTATTATCGTAGGCCGTATATTGATAGCGGCGCTCTCGCGTGTGGATATCGCTGACGAATCCCAGCGCAAGGATTTCTTTTGCTATATCGACGAGTTTCAAAATGTCACCACCAAGTCTATTGCCACAATACTCTCCGAGGCGCGCAAGTATCGACTTTCGCTCATTGTGGCGCATCAGTTTTTGGGGCAACTTGAAGATGATATAAAGAAGGCCGTGTTTGGCAATGTGGGCAGTACTATCGCATTTCGCGTAGGATCTGAAGACGGCGAGTTCTTAGAAAAACAGTTTGCCCCTGTCTTTAGCGCGCGCGATCTTATCAATATTGATAACCGCAACGCGTATGTTAAAATGCTCATAGGAGGTCAGACCGCGCGCGCGTTCAATATGCAGATGCGATCACCCCTCAAGGGTGATCCCGCCGTGCGCGAGAAGGTCATTGGCATTTCACGTATTACTTATGGTAGGCCGCGCATTGAGGTAGAGACCGAGATCAAACAACGCTACAAACATGTTTAAAAAAGATTATTTATACGCAGGGATTATTGGGTTGATCACGGCTTTTTTCGGCCGTTTGCTTTTGATAAACAATGAAGTAACTCTCGCCTACGGCGGATTTTCACTTCCGCTCTGGTCACTGTTTGTGATACTACCTGTCGCTGAATATATCGCGTATATCATTGCTTCACGTCTTTTTTCACACATTTTGTTTCTCAAGCAACTTGGCCGTTTTGGCATCGTTGGCTTGATGAATGTGTGTGTTGATATTGGCATTGCCACGACTTTGCGCCGCGCGTATGATATTGATCCCAAAAGTGCGGAGATGTTGCCGATTTTGGTTATCGCGTCGGCTATCGCTATCGTCAATAGCTATTTTTGGCAGCGTATGTGGACATTTGCTGAGAAAGCGCCACCTTCAAGCAAAGAGTTTATTACTTTTGTGATTGTCACATTGATTGGCCTTGGTCTCAATACAGCTGTTTCCGTAGCAATTATCCAGGGCGTGGGCGCGCTCAGTGTGTTGTCGCCAGATAGGATTGTGACGATCTCAAAGATAGCCGCCACCGCCGTCTCACTCTTTTGGAACTTCCTCGGATACAAATTTATTGTATTTAAAGAATAAGCTAAGAGGATATTGAGAGGGTTTGACAAGGTGATACACTTTTGATACACTTGGGGTATGCCTACTACAAAAAAGCGTATCAATATTAGTATTTCTCCTGACATGGAGCGTGCGCTCGAAACACTCGCTCTGCGGGATTCAGTGCCCGAGGCCACCAAAGCCGCGGATCTCTTGCGGCTCGCTCTTGAAATAGAAGAAGACGCGGTGTGGGATACTATTGCACTAAGGCGCGATACATCCAAGACTCGCTTTGTTTCTCATAAAAAAGCGTGGGCATAACCTATACTGTTGTCTACCATGAGCAGGTAGTGCTCCACGATATTCCGCTGCTTAATGGTGCTTGGCGAGGCAAGATCAAAAAAGCGATTGAATCAAAGCTCACCCATGCTCCCGAAGTTTATGGCAAACCTTTGCGACGGTCGCTCCACGGTTATCGTAAGCTTCGAGTGGGTGATTGGCGTGTGATTTTTCGCATCGATGAGAAGAAAGTGAAGATTTTTGTTATCGCGCATCGTTCACATGTATATAAGCGAGTTTATGATAGGATATAGCGTATGACCACAAAGCTCGATCATGTTGTTTTGTATCGCAAATACCGCCCTCAGCGGTTCTCTGACGTTGTCGGCCAAGATCATATTGTAGAAGTACTCAAAAACGCGTTGCGCCTTGAGCGCGTCTCGCACTCGTATATTTTTTCGGGCACGCGCGGTACGGGTAAGACCACGCTTGCGCGGCTGCTCGCCAAAGCATTCAACTGTGAGAAACGCGGTAAAGATGGTGAGCCATGCAATGCATGTGATACTTGTCGTGAGTTTTCCGCGGGCAAAGCATTTGATTTGGTAGAGATTGACGCGGCATCCAACCGTGGCATTGATGATATTCGCGAGCTCCGCGAGGCGGTGCGCTTCACCCCCATGCGAGCTCGGCGCAAAGTCTATATCATCGACGAGGTACACATGCTCACCCGCGAGGCATTCAACGCACTTCTCAAAACTCTCGAAGAACCGCCCGCTCACGCGATGTTTATTATGGCGACGACCGAGCTTGATCGGGTACCTGATACCATTTTGTCACGTTCACAAAGCTTTGAATTTCGCAGGATTAGCGAGGGCGTGATACGCGAGGAGTTGATGCGCGTCGCCAAGGCTGAGAAATACAAGATTGATAGCGAGGGGATTACTATGTTGGCATTTTTGGCTGATGGCTCTATGCGCGATGGCGAGACCATGCTGGGGCAGGTGATGGATGCCTATATTGAGGGCGCTGACAAAGACGCGCTCACGAACCTCTTTGGTCTGCCAAAGATTGGGCAGATCCATGAATTGATCGATGCCGCACTCCGGCGCGAACCCGTGCGCGTGATTGATGCGTTGGGGCAGATTCGCAAAGACGGCATTGACCCCAAGCTTCTCTCGCGTATGCTCGTGCACGAGGCACGCGAGCTTTTTGTATCGGCATATAATCCCAAAGATCTCGAACGCCTACAAAAAGAATTGTCAGAGAGTCATGCGGCATTTTTTACTTCGCATCATACACTTCCCAAAAAAGATATTGAGCAGTTGTTGGTTAAACTACTCGACGCGCACAATATGGGCTTTCGTGGCGCGTTTCCTGATTTGCCCTTGGAGCTCGCACTTTTGTCGCTTGCTAGTTAATTAAATGTTTTTTGGTAAGAAAATAAGCTTTAGGGGATTTACGCTCATAGAGGTTTTGGTCGTTACCTCCATTATTGGTGTTTTATCAGGAATCGTGCTCGCAGCTCTTTCTAATTCGCGGGCTCGTGCCCGCGATGCAAAAGCTATAGCTGAGCTCCGCAGTATTAATATCGCTTTGCAGCTCTATTACGATAAGTACAATACTTATCCAGGCAATCAAGGGCAAGGTGGGGGCTTCTGTGATTGCGGTGTTACTACTTGGTTGCCCGCATACACCTCACTCATGCAGACTCTTGTGGACGAAAAGTTTTTATCCCAAATCCCTAGAGGTCCCAGCAACGGTAGTTGCCCTATTGGCAATACGAGTGTTGGCGCTTACTGCTACTATAACTATGGCTCAGGTGATCCACGTGGCGCTGTTATAAAAACAACACTTGAAGTGGCACCGCAGACTACTACCGGCAACCCGCCCTCGTGTCGCTTTTCGGGTCAAGGTTGGTGCGATAGTAATACTTTGAATCGTGAGTATTGTCTTTGCAATCCTCACTAAGAGTTTGCAAAAAATAACTTGCCATTTTAAGAAACCGGCATTTCTCAAGTAGCTTCTACTAATTTTTACGAACTATGATTATATGTTATCATTTACATATAATCTAGGTTCGATGATTTCAAAAGATCGCGAAAAAACAAAGGCAGTCAGTTTAAGGAAACGGGGTTCTTCCTATACGCAGATTCTGAAGCAAGTGCACGTCGCCAAATCCACGCTTTCTTTGTGGTTGCGCGAGGTAGGGCTTTCAAAGCCTCAAAAACAAAAATTGACTGAGCGTCGCCTTGCTGCAGCTCGGCGTGGTGGTTTGAAAAAGCGCGAGATGCGTATAGAGAAGACAGCTATCATTAAGGACAAAGCAAAAAAAGAAGTTCCAAAGCTTATAAAAGATCCATTTTGGCTTGCCGGCGTTTTGCTCTACTGGGCCGAGGGGTCAAAGCAAAAAGAATGGTCACCAAGCGAGAAGGTTGCTTTCTCAAATATGGACCCAGACATGATTTTCCTTTTTCATAAATGGCTCAAAAGCTATTTTATGGATGTTCAGTTAAAATATGAGTTATATATTCATATGAGTGGTGACATTGATTCTGCTAAACAATTTTGGTCGAATCTATTAGGTATTCGGAAGGATAGATTGTTGGTTTATCTTAAAAAACACAACCCAAAAACAACACGAAAAAATACTGGAAAGAAATATTTTGGAGGTGTTCGTATTGTTATTCAGAAAAGTACGGATATAAATCGTAGAATTGAAGGATGGACCGAGGGTGTGATAGAGTATTTAAAGTAAATTGCCGGTTCGTCTAATGGCAGGACACCTCCCTTTGGAGGAGGGTATTGGGGTTCGAGTCCCTGACCGGCAGCCAGCTCGTGATAGGTTCTCGCGCACGAGACGCGTCGAGAAACTACACGATACTATTCCGATATAGCATACCTGCTGAGCGCAGTATCCAAACAGAAAAACCACCCACTCAGGTGGTTTTTCTGTTTGTGGAGTGTTACAATATTTTTAATGAGAACGAGGTCACTTGTTTTTGGGAGCCTAGCATTTTTTGTGATTGCAGCAGCTGCTTTACTTGTTCCGTGGCATCTTGCAGACATGGAGATGGGTGGTGGAGGCGACATGACTGGGTGTCCCTTTATGACTATGGCAACTCTCTGCAAGATGAGCGTTGCAGATCATATTTCTCAGTGGCAATTTATTTTCTATGGTTTTCATCGCAACTCATTCTTTTTATTTTTTTATGTACTAGCCGCTCTTATTATTCTAGTATGGCATGATGTTATACCTATTGATCAGAGCAATTTTCGAAAAAAAGTATATTGTGCCAAAAATATAGAATACAAACTTTTCGACTACGTAAAAGAAGCTTTTTCTAGAGGATTACTCAATCCAAAACTGTATTCCGCTTTAAGCTAAGTGCGGGTTTCATTTTTTTGAAATTCCGCGCTTTCGTGCGGAATTTTATTATTTATCCCTAGAAAACATGGAACAACAAGAAAAAGAAAACAAGAATATCCTTGAACTTGTCGAAGGAAAAACTCAAAAAAATAATATCGCTGTACCCTTAGCCACTGTAATCGCGGGAGCGCTTATTGCGTTCGCTGTATACCAGCGACCGCCCACGGACGCTTCTAATAAAAACTCAAACGCTGCAGCTGTTGTTGGCAATACTACTATCACCCTGAAACCCATAGGCCTCGATGATCACATACTTGGCAACCCCGACGCGCCTGTAAAACTAGTCGAGTATTCGGATATGGAATGTCCATTTTGTAAGCGTTTTCATCCAACAATGAAACAGGTCATGGATGAGTATGGGAAGAAGGGACAGGTGGCGTGGGTATACCGCCATTTACCTCTCGAATCAATCCACACCAAAGCGCTTAAAGAGGCAGAAGCTACTGAATGTGCCAATAGGCTTGGGGGCAACGACAAATTTTGGGCATATTTGGATAGAATTTTTGAGATAACTCCATCCAACGATGGGCTTGACCTCACGCTTTTGCCCCAGATCGCTCAGGATATTGGCCTCAACCGCAGCGAGTTTGAAGCATGCCTTGCAAGTGGAGAATTCACGCAAAAAATTAAGGACAGCATTACCGAGGCTACAAGAGCTGGAGCTCAAGGCACTCCCTACACGCTTGTAGTTACAGAGAAAGGGACAAAAATACCTATTAGTGGTGCATTACCGTATAGCTCGGTGAAACAGACAATCGATCAGGCACTGGCAGAGAAATGAGTATGAGTGTAAAAAATATTTTTGCTTCGGTTATAGCGATCCTTGTTATGGTATATGCATATTTTGGACGAACTCCAAATTCTCCACTTCCAATCAATAACGCGCTTGCCGCAAAGTTTGATGAGCTCAGTAAAAATGGGAACTCTTCATGTTCAGGTGATTTCTCTGCTTCTATAGCATTAATGTCTGATGGCAAGCGAATTCAAGGTTCCTGCTGCAGCCCAATGAGCATTCATCGATATACAGAGCAAGTGGATGGACTTAAGAAATACAACAATATTCCTGAAATTCCCCTTGACCCCTATGACATTGATGCGGCACTCGCCAAGAAATTAAAGGAATATTATGATGTTGAGCTCACGCCCGAACAGCAGAAAGCCTATGATTATGCCATGGAAAACTCTAACGAAAAAGGTCCTTGTTGCTGCAAGTGTTGGCGGTGGTATGTCTATGGCGGACTTGGTAAACTTCTTATCCAGCAATATGGATTTACGGGCGAGCAAGTCACCGAAATTTGGAATTTATCCGACGGATGTGGAGGAGACAACGAACACTCACATTCAGTTTAAAAATTATCTATATGAAACTATCAAATAAAATACCAATTATTGTCGGCATAACTGTGGTAGCCGTTCTAGCCTACTTACTCTGGAGTTCTCCGAATGAGAAACCGGGCACTACTTCAATGGGAAATGAGCAGGTGCATGAAATTACACATGCGCATGGCCTCGTAGTGAGTGTGGAAAACTCAAACATTCTCTATATCCCAACCCACCATGGGCTTGTTTCGCTTACCAATGAAAAGGAAATGTATCAAGTAGGGAATGTGCGCGATGACTTAATGGGTTTTTCACTACACCCCTCTAATCCAAATATTTTCTTCTCGAGCGGACACCCCGCACGAGGCGGTAATAGTGGATTCCAAAAATCCGAGGACAAAGGCATTACGTGGAAAAAAGTTTCCAATGGTGTGAGTGGGCCTGTCGACTTTCATGCAATGACGGTGAGTCCTGCAAATCCCGACCTTATCTATGGATGGTATCAAGGAGGAATTCAGCGGAGTACCGATGGCGGTAAGAACTGGGAGGTTGTCTCGGGTGAAGTTTTAGCAATTCAACTTGCAGCTGACCCAAAAGATGAAAATATCGTATACGCATCAACTCCCAACGGAAAAGGAGTGCTTATAAGTCGTGACAAGGGAGTGACATGGAGTAGTTTATCTCAGGAGCTCGAGGATGGCCAAGTGGCCACTATAGCCATTGACCCCAATGATATAAATACAATGTTTGTCTTTTCCGAAAAACTTGGCGGGCTTGGAAAAAGCACAGACGCTGGCAAGACATGGCAAAAAGTGAGTACCAACTTTAACGGCGAAACCGTGCTTTATATTGCATTCGATAATAAGAAACCGGAAGCCATCTATCTCTTAACCCACAAGAACACCTTATATAAAAGTACGGATAAGGGTGTTACATGGATACAGATCAATCTCCAGCATCAGACATAAGTCTATGAAACGGATAGATAAAGAAATTTATTCTGCTTCTCGGGTGACATTGGGCGACATGCGTATGCTTGGTGTTTTTGTATTCGTTTGGTTTGCTCTCTTCGCATTCATGTTTTCAATTCCATTGAAAGCCATTCCGGGCAATAGTCTTCGCTTACAAGCAGAACTCTTCAAATTACAAGATTATGTAATACTCATTGGGCTTTCGGGATTAAGCGCCTTATCTCTTGCTATTCAGGTGAACGTATTTCGGATGAAATATGCTTCCATCACGAGAGATGCAGGCAGTATGGCGGTAGGAGGCATGGGCATTGCTTCTGGTATCGTTTCATCCCTTTTTGCTTCTGCCACATGCGCGAGCTGCATGGGGGCATTGTTTGGATTCCTCGGCTTCAATACACTTCTTATCCTCATCGATAACAGGTGGTATATCTTAAGCGGAGCTTTTCTCTTACTTGGAGTTTCACTGTATTTGGCTTCACGAAGGTTTAACAGAGGGTGCGAACTTTGTATTATAAAAATAAAACAATGAAAACAAGATATTAATTGCGTTGACCAAAAAAATGAAAAAAGCTACAATTGCTCTATGCTTTTTACGGACTCTAAAAAGATAAAATCTGGTTTAGTACTACTTGTTCTTGTAGGGCTCGCTTTTAGTCTATCTTGCAGATTCGATCATTCGGAAGCTTCGACCTATGCAGCTTTTTCTGAAGCGGGAGTTTTTCTTACACAGGGCGGCAAGGCTTGTTGTGGCACAAATATTTCTCAGCACCGTGGGTCCTTAAATGGTGAGTACTTAGCAATACCCAGAGACATGCATCGAAATCCTCTCGACGTTATATTAATGTTCAGTTTCATAGCGATGTCAGTGTTTTTTAGTAAGCGACTTTTGGATGATATCTACCGCCAGTCAACAACGGTAGGCGAGTTTTATATAAGAGATAATCCTCACTCCATTCTTTTTAATCACTTGGCAGAGACTTTCTCAAGAGGCATTCTCAACCCTAAAAAATATAACGTAGTTTTCGCTGGCTAGCAGATATTCACCAATCGTTTAGTGCTTTTGTGTGATTAGCTATAACGCCGGCTTTTTATATTTATCAAATCTTAAATAACCACTCAACATAATTATGAAAAAATCGTTATATATTATTCCAGTAGTCATCGTGGCTATTATGGCCATTGGTTATGGGTTCACTAGAACCAAAACATCAAGTCAAGAGATTTCCAGTACCGTTACAACAAACACAGCTGGGCAGGAAGAGAGCATGAGCAATGATCATGCTCACGATGCAGAACACGGAGCAAAACTAGCTGGTACAAGAATTGACCTACAAAACGCAAGCAACTTAAAACCCGGAGAAGTCACGTTGGCCTTTAAGCTTTTTGGAGCTGACGCTCACGAGTTTGGACCAGATGACTTGAAAGTTGCTCACGAGAAGCTTATCCACTTAATACTTCTCCGTGATGATGTGACCGGTTTCCAGCACGTTCATCCAGAATACAAAGATGGTCGATGGACGGTTGAAGCAACCATTGCAAATCAAGGTTTGTACCAGATGTATGTAGACATTGAGCCAAAAGAAGAAGATCCAATTACTTTGCGTGTCCCACTTACTATTGGTGGCGCAACACAGCATTCGCAATTTCCGAGTGTGAGCGCAAATATGTCTGCAATGACAAGTGGGATTCAGGCAACTCTACAAACGGCGTCCGAGTTAAAAACGAAAGAACACGTAAACTTAACATTCGTGTTGACGCAGAATGGAAAACCGATCACTCAAATTGATCCATATTTGGGTGCGTTTGGTCATGTTGTTATTCTTCGTCATGGAGACCCCGATGATTTTATTCACGGTCATCCAATTACTGAAACTAAGCCAACTGATGGGAAGGTCGTATTTGAATCAGAGTTCCCGATTAAAGGAACATATACGATTTTTGCTCAATTCAGTATCAATGGCCAAGTACGAACATTCCCCATCACCGCTTCGGTCGACAGCGATGGACAAGCTCCGGCAGATCATAAAAGTACAACTAATACTGACGAGCACGGCGGTGCCAGTCATTAATCCAATCCTTCAATGAATAAATTTATGAACAAGCCCAAACTGCTTTACGCAGGGGCTGGCCTACTTGCTGTTGTGGCAATTTCTACGGGAGCTTTTTTGAAAGTATCAGGTGATAATAGTGACGCCGCAAGCCAGACTGCTTCTGTCATGGGTGCAATGAGTATTCCCGTTGAAACTATAGGGGCAAGTGATGTGGCGGGGACCGATCAAGTCGGTACTTCTTGGCCCGGAGAAATTATTTCTTCCGGAGATGTTGAGGTACAGCCACAACGCGAAGGTACGATCGTAGAATGGAAAGTTAAAATTGGACAAAAAGTATCGCAAGGGCAAGTATTGGCTAGACTTTCTGCTCCTCCATCCACTCCTGAGCTTATTCAAACTCTTGCAGAACAAGCCCAAAGTTTAACAAGGGCAAAAGCGATAGCTGAAGCAGAGGCTACCTTTGTAGAAAAAAACAAAGAGCAGCTGATGGTCTTGCGAACTGAAATAGTAAACAGTGGTAAACAGATATCAGATAGTCTTTCTGAAAACTCAAATTCAGATCGATCCCGGTCTCTTGCTACTTTAGAAGCATCTCTAGGCGCTTCTCGTCGGGATGTCGATATTAAAATCCAAATAGTCAAGGATTATTCATCGCAAATCATTAGAAAAGTGGTTCCGACGTTTACCAACTACTCTAGCGATCCAATGATGGCCTATAATCAATCTCCACAAAACTTTTATCCTACCGCAAAATATGGCATGGGCAGTAGTAATGGAGATATACAAACTAACTTCACCCGGGATTTAATAGAAGCCATAAAAGCAATCTTGAATAACGAAGAAAGCATCGGGGAAAAAACTATGAAATTCCTGCAAAGCTCGGACGCTTTTGTTTCTAATAGTTATGGATCAGTTGAAGAATTAACTGCCTTACGCAACATTGTGTCAGACGAAAGGGCCGAGCTTTCCGAAAAAATAACAGAATTAAGTGAAGCAAAAACAGAAACAAGGAAAATAGAGAGTGAATTGGCGGCGAAAAAGATCGATTTTTCTCTTAGTGCGGCGAATTCCAATAAAGAGACTGCTGAAAAACTTAAAGATATTGACGAAAAGCTAATTGATCTTGATCGACAATTACAGCTAGCGCGCGCAGAGGCAGAAGGGGCTGGAGTTGCTTACTACACCATCTCCAATGCATTGACCGGTGGGTTGAATATCGTTGCTCCTCGAGCAGGTATTGTGTCAATAATCATGAAAAAAAGCGGCGACTTCGTTAATCCCGGGACAGCAGTTGCTTCGATTAATTCCGGTAATGAAAAAGATCGTATTGCGCGCTTTAGAATCCCAGGCAATATTATTCCACCACAAGCAGGCGAAACCCTAACTGTTATTCGTCCTGGTTTCCCGAAAGATGGTAAAAAAATCAAGTTAGTGGGGATTGGAGTATCTCTCGATAGCAACGGTTCCTTCTTGGCCGACGCAGATTTTGTTGAGCCAGTTGATTGGCCAGTACACGCTTCTGTTCGGGTGTTGCCTTCAGCGGCTCAAGGGGATCAGTTATTAGTATCGCTCTCTGCTGTTTGGTGGGATGATGATGGTCATCCAACAGTATGGCTCGTTACAGAAGAAAATAGAATTCGTCCTCAAGAAGTCAAAACTGGCCGAACGCTTGGGGATAAAGTCGAGATTTTAGAGGGCTTGGCTCAAGGTAGTCGTATCGTATCCAAGGCAACCAGCGATCTCAAAGCGGGAACCCAACTCGATCAGCTTTCCAGTGCTACAGAAAATAAAACAGAAGAACAACCAGAAGGCGATGGTCACGGCCATGCGCATGATGAATAAGACATATCTATATGTTCAATAAAATTATTCAATGGTCTCTAAAAAATAGAGTCGCCATTTTGGCCATGGCCGGCCTGATAAGTATCCTCGGTGTTTGGAGTCTGTTGACTATGAAAGTAGATGTATTGCCGGATATCAACAAACCTACAGTAGCAGTATTTGCCGAAGCCGAGGGATTAGCGCCTGAAGAAGTTGAGCGTTTAGTGCTTACTCCGCTCGAATCTGCTGTTTCGGGTGCTCCGGGCGTAGAGCGCGTGAGAGGCACTGCTTCTTTTGGATTGGCTATTGTCAATGCCGAATTTAGTTGGGGCAGCGACATCTTTCGTAACCGTCAAATAATTCAAGAACGTATCTCACGCTTACAGCTTCCGGAAGGGGTAACACCAGTGCTTGGGCCGGTTGGTTCGGTTATGGGTGAAATTATGTGGGCAGGTTTAACATCTGAAAATGGCAAAGTGGATGGAATGCAGCTCCGAACACTCGCCGATTGGACTATCAGACCAGCACTACTGCGAGTACCAGGAGTTTCTGACGTAATTGTGCTTGGCGGAGACGTTCGAGAATGGCAGATCAATATTAATGCCGAACAAATGCGCCGATACGGTTTACGTATAGAAGATGTTGCTGAGAATATCGGTACCGCTCTCAATAATAAAAGTGGTGGGCTGCTCGTACAGGGTGGAAGAGAATATCCTTTGCGTGTACTTATTGCCCCAAGCGATGTTGCTGAATTGCAGGATGTAGCGATTGGTAATTTTGAAGGCAGGCCAATCAGATTGGCGGACGTCGCTGTTGTTGGGGAAGGGGCAAGCCCTGTCCGTGGGAGTGCAACAATTGATGGTAAACCTGGTGTTATTCTGCGTGTCGCCAAGCAACCAGAAGCAGAAACACTAAGGGTCACTGAAGCGGTAGATAAAGCTTTGGAGTCTCTCAATGCCACGTTGCCTCAAGGAGTAGAACTGAAAAATGACCTTTTCCGTCAGGAGTGGTTTATTCATTCAGGATTGAGCAACGTCTTAGAAGCTCTGCGTGATGGAACGATACTCGTGATTATAATCCTCATTCTATTTTTAATGAATGTGAGGATCACTCTTATCACGCTTACGGCGATTCCACTTAGTATTCTCGTTACCGTCATTGTATTTCGTTTCTTTGACTTGTCGGTAAACGTGATGACTCTTGGAGGACTTGCTGTTGCTATTGGTGAGCTGGTAGATGATGCCATTGTTGATGTAGAAAATGTTTCCAAAAGACTTAGGGAATGGCGACAAAAAGGCTCTACGGGATCGTCCATCATGGAGGTGGTATTTAAAGCTTCCAGTGAAGTTCGTAACTCGATTGTCTACGCGACGGTCTTGGTAGCCGTTGTGTTCTTACCAATCTTCTTTATTCCGGGTGTCGAGGGGCGATTGCTTTCGTCCTTGGGAGCCGCATATTTGATTTCACTAATTGCATCATTGATAGTTTCTCTTAGTGTAACCCCGGTGTTAGCCTCTTACTTGTTGGCAAAAGGCTCAAATAAAGGCCATGAGGAAGAAACGCGATTAGTAAAAACTATCAAGCAGAAGATTGGGCCGATGATCCTTTGGAGTATCCATAACGTGAAGATCGTGTTGATTGGAACAGTGGCGACTATGGCCATTGCAGGCATCCTCTACTTTATGGCTGGTAAGGAAGGAATACCACCATTCAACGAAGGTTCGGCAACGATTTCCGTTGTCCTGCCCGTTGGTACCGATCTAAACACGTCAAACGAGTTTGCTTCCAAAGTCGAAGACGCGATGCGCGGTGTTGAGGGAGTTCGGCGTGTCAGTCATATAACTGGGCGTGCCGGAGCAGATCCTCATGACAGTGGCGCGAATACCAGTGAGATTCAAGTTGTATTTGAGCCCGGCTTAGAAAAAGAATCGGAAAAGTTATTTAAAGAGTTGCAAAAGGTACTCGATACATTTCCCGGAGCTGATTACAGCTTGGGGCAACCGATCACTCACCGAGTTGAAGAATTGCTATCTGGCGTCAGGGCGCCAATCGTAATGAAAGTTTTCGGTGATGATTTGGTCACATTGCGACAAACAGCAGAACAAATACAAGCCGAGCTTGCAAAACAGCCGGGCGTTAAAAACCCTCAAGTGCAAAAAGAAGTTATGGTTCCAGAATTCCGTATTTATCCTGATCGAAACAGACTAGCGGAATACGGGGTTTCCAGTGGTGAGGTAGCTGAAGAACTAGAACAAGGACTACTTGGGGAAAGAATCGGTCAGGTTCAGCAAGGGCCGGCTCGCATAGATGTTGTAGCTCGCTACGATCTTACTTCTCGTGGGAATTCGGATGCCTTGCGCGATCTATCACTGCCTTTCACTGGTGCTGAATCGTTGGGCGGTGCGGCAGATATTAAATTAGACGCTGGTCGCAATCGTTTCAGCCACGAAGGCGGTAAACGCATTCTTGTAGTCAGCGCCAACTATCAAGGTTCGGATATCGTAGGAGCGGTTGAAAACGTAAGGACGGTAATGAGTTCTAAAAAATTACCTACTGGTCAAACAATATCCTACGAAGGCACATATAAAAGCCAAAAGGAGAATAGCAGGAGGTTAACTATTCTATTCGCGCTAGGGTTATTGTTGATTTTCGGCATTCTCTATAAGGCATTTAGATCTATACCTTTGGTGTTGCAAATAATGCTTAATATTCCAACGGTGTTTATCGGCGGCATTATCGGGGTGTGGTTGACTGGCGGTGTAATTAACCTCGCTCACTTGGTTGGATTCATTTCTCTTGCTGGCATAGTTTCTAGAAATGGGATTATGTTGCTGGGTAGATGTCTGCAACTTGTACGAAAAGAGCAAGAACCGTTCAGTCCCGAAACGATTCTTAGGGCAACATTGGATAGAGTTGTTCCCGTTCTCATGACTTCTCTTGTTACCGCGCTTGCATTAATTCCATTAATGCTTGCCGGTGGTGAACCAGGCAAGGAATTATTACATCCTCTAGCGGTGGTGATATTCGGTGGCTTAGTATCTTCCACAGCGATTTCGCTATTCTTAACCCCGACAGTTTTTTATCGATTTGGTAAGAAAGCAGCCATGCAGTCAGACGCTGATACTAGCGGATTCTAATCTATCACGAAAACTTCCACAGTTGGGAGCGTGGGGCGTGCTTAAGTGCTCGGAAAGTTATGCACTTGACAGCAGTATACCCATGGGGGGTATACTGCTGGTATGAAAGAGATTAATAAAAAAAGAGCCATTCAACGGCTCAAGCGAGCTGAGGGTCAAATACGCGGTTTGCAGCGCATGGTGGAAGAGCAAAAATATTGCATCGACATCATTAATCTGTCGCTCGCAGTAAAGGAGGCCCTTTCGAGTTTTGAGGACTTCATGTTGGAGAATCATCTTTCGACTCACGTAGTCGAACAGATGAAGTCGGGGAACCAATCAAAGGCAATCAAAGAAATCTTGTCCGTATATAAAGTGTCGAAACGGAAATAGGATTTCATTGATCAAAGGTCGAAAATAAAATAAATCAACTGGTATATGAAAATAAAAACCATAACAAATTTAAAAAAGTCGCGGGATGATAGTGAAATAGCAAACAAGGCTTTAGACGTAATCTGCGGCATGGAGGTCGATCCTAAACACACAAGGCTCCATGTTGAGCATAGCGGAGAAGTTTATTACTTTTGCAATGTTGTGTGCAGGGATCATTTCGTCAATGATCCTCAAAAATACGTCGGCTAATTAATTCAAATATATGAAATTCTCAAAAATATTACACGTTATTTCTGTTATTGCCGGGCTTCTTGGTGTTCTAATGTGGCTACTCATCTTTTTTGTGTGGCCGACTGGAGCCGTATGGTTTGGAGTAACTAGAGACGTCATGATCGCCTGTACAGTGTTCTCATTTCTTACGGCAATCTGGCTTCAACTCGCAACTATCCATCACATGATGCTTGAGAAAAAGGGAGAGATTATTTAATTAATTAAAAATATATGGAAAAACTATCACTTAAATCATACGGCTGGAAATGCGTATTGGGCATGGAGGTAGTTTACACGCTTTGTATCGTCGGTGGATTCCTGCCATGGCGGTCAGCGGTCGGAGTACAGCTTCACCATACCATTTTCGAGACCTTACCCGGCTTTACGTGGATTAGCTTCGGTAGTTTCATTCTTGGTGCGATCTACATGTTCGTGTTCGCATGGATTTTCGCCTGGTATTTTGTCTGGATGCATAATACGAGCGGAGTTCGAAAGTAATCTATGGAAAGCAGAACCTTTTCAAATCATTACCACGAAGATGCACTTGTCAGTTCCTCGCCCGAAAAGGTATTCGCCTACTTGGACGACCACATGAACCTTTCGTCCCACATGAATAAATCGACGTGGATGATGGGCGGCGGACGTATGGGAACAACGATCGACGAAGGACACGGTCAAAAGGTCGGTTCTCACATTCGTCTCTCTGGCAAAGCATTTGGTATCAGTATTGCTTTGGATGAAGTCGTAACGCGCTATGAACCTCCGCGCTTTAAGACGTGGGAAACAGTCGGCTCGCTTAAATTGCTGGTGGTTGGCCACTATCGCTTGGGGGTCGAGATAACACCTCATAACGGCACTTCCGATCTGCGAGTGTTTATTGATTACAATCTACCAGATAGGAATGCATGGCTCGGGTATTTGTTTGGTAAAGCGTACGCAAAATGGTGTGTTAGGCAGATGCTTTATGGGGTGAGGAATTATTTTAATTTACGAAAAGTATGAACAATCATAATTTACCAACACAAAAGGTGATACGCATGCATCACTGGGTGCTCATCGGTTTCGTTATGGTTGGAGTATTTTTTCTCTTAACCGAGCACCGTGCGCATACATTTGGATTCTTACCATATTTTTTACTACTAGCCTGTCCATTAATGCATTTCTTCATGCATAAAGATCATGGTGGACATGGGGGCGATTCTGGTCGAGATCGCAGGGAACCCGGATCACATAATCACTAAAAATATATGCCTTCCACTTCTGCTTATGGCCTTTGGCCGCTCGTCATCATCAATTCGCTGGTCTTTATAATATTCGCGTTCAGTTTTGTAAAACCAAGGACTTCGCGTGACTGGCGATCATTCGGCGCTTTCTCGGCATTCCTCGTCGCGCTTTTTACCGAAATGTATGGATTTCCGCTGACGATCTACCTTCTTTCCGGCTGGCTCTCATCCCGCTTCCCCGACATGGATATTTACTCGCATGATATGGGGCATTTACTGGAAAACTTCTTTGGCTGGGGTGGCAATCCTCACTTTGGACCTTTCCATATTTTGAGCTTCGTATTTATTTTCACTGGCTTTTCGCTTCTCTCAAACGCGTGGGCAGTTCTCTACAAAGCTCAGCATGATCACACACTTGCTACCACTGGCCCTTACGCCAAGATGCGCCATCCGCAATATGTGGGCTTCGTCCTCATCATGTTTGGATTTCTGATCCAGTGGCCGACATTTCTTACTCTCTTTATGTTCCCGATTCTTGTCTTCATGTATACGCGCCTCGCAAAGGGGGAAGAGGCTGACGCCAGAAAAGAATTTGGCGTGCAGTGGGATGAATATGTCCGCAAGACTCCGACGTTCATTCCATATTGGAAATAAACTATGTCAAATAGCACCGTAAAACCAATTGTATATGGAATACTTTCCAGCCTGCTCCTGCTCGGATTCTATTTTGCAGTGCTCACGCTGGTTAGCGGTTGGAACTTTGCTCAAGATCAATTTGCCGACTTTTGGTATTTTATTGTGAGTCTTGCTGTTGGTTTCGGCGTTCAAATTAGCTTCTATACTTATTTGAGAAACCTTATTAAAGGAACGTATGGCGGAGGTAAGGTATTGGGTATAACGGGCACAACCTCAACAGCGGCAATGATTTCCTGTTGCGCCCATTACCTTGCCAATCTCCTTCCAATTTTAGGTGCCGTTGGTATTGTAACATTTGTGGCGCAGTATCAGATCGAACTGTTTTGGGTAGGACTCTTATTTAATCTTGGCGGCATTTTATATATCGCAAATAAAGTCATTAAATTTAAATATCAATGAGATACTTATTTTACATCTTCATATTGCCGATTGTTTTAATAGCTATTTTTCTTTTCTACACAGGTGCTTTTGATAGTCAAAAACAGCAAACGGATAGCAATCGGTAAACGGAACAAAAAACGAATGCGGCTCAAGGTCAGTGGGAAACCAAAATAGATGAGCAAGGACAAGTTACTGTCAAAGCCACACCACAAACCTTAAGCGGCACACAATGGAAATTTGAAGTCATGTTCGATACGCATTCCGTTGAGCTTGATCAGGATCTCATGCAAATCGTGGAATTGACCGATGGCCAGGACAATACCTACAAGCCGATAGCATGGGAGGGAGCGGAACCCGGTGGCCATCATCTGGAAGGAGTGCTAGTCTTTGAAGCGATAAATCCGGTACCACCCTCCATCGAATTAAAAATCAAGGATGTCGGTGGAGTCCCCGAACGTTCATTTAAGTGGAATACAGAGTAATTATATGAATACGCATAATCACAATTCGCACACAGGACATGTAATGAGAGACCCATCCAAAATGGGTTTCTGGGAAAAATTCAAAATGAGCATGTCGATGACTATGGGCATGGATCACACAGGTCTTGCTGGTCGTGAGATGGCTCGTCTCATGGAGATAGATATTCGGAATAAATTCTTTTTCTCGCTCATTCTAACATTGCCTATCATTCTCTATTCTCCTCTTGGAACTGAATTTCTCAAACTCAACCTTCCATCACCAATAGCCCTTCCGTGGCTCCTCTTTATCCTGACAACACCAGTATTCTTTTATTCAGGCTGGATTTTTCTATACTCAACATACTTTGCTCTCAAAAACAAAACTTTGAACATGGCCGTGCTGATCGCTGTTGGGATCACCGCGGCCTACGGCTTTAGCATATTACTCACCTTAACTGGCAGTTCAGATTCATATTACGAAGCTGCGGCTATGCTTATTACTTTCGTCCTGTTTGGTCATTGGATGGAGATGAAATCACGACGCGGGACAACTGACGCCCTTCAGGCACTTTTCAATTTGGTGCCACCTCAGGCCAGAGTATTTAAAGATGGCAGAGAGACACTTGTCTCCACTTCAGAAATACAGCTTGGCGATGTTATCATCCTTAAGCCGGGAGACAAAGTTCCTGTTGACGGTGAAATTATTGAAGGTGAGACCGCCATAGATGAATCTTTGGTGACCGGTGAATCTTTCCCTGTCGCTAAAAAGAAAGGAGATCAGGTAATTGGCGGATCAATTAATACTGCCGGTTCGGTAAAATTTAAAGCTACAAAAATAGGTAAAGATACTGCGCTCGCTCAAATCGTGAGGATGGTTGAAGAAGCCCAGAACTCAAAAGCACCGGGGCAAAAGATAGCTGATAGATTTGCTAAATATTTGGTCATTGGAGCCGTGGGATCAGGACTTTTAGTATTTATCATTTGGTATTTTGTAATCGGTTCACCGCTTATGCTAGCACTGTCCTTTGCCATCGCTACGGTGGTAATTGCCTGCCCCGATGCCTTAGGACTCGCAACCCCGACCGCTGTAGCTGTCGGCACCGGGCTCGGAGCAAAACACAACATTCTCATTAAAGATGCACCAACGCTTGAGCAGGTATCCAAAATTCAGGCAATCGTCTTGGATAAAACAGGCACCCTCACCGAAGGAAAACCGAGGGTAACGGATATAGCGACAGTAGAGGATTTTACTGCTGATGAAGCACTCCGCCTAGTTGGCGCAGCCGAAGCGAAATCATCCCATCCTTTGGCAGGAGCCGTACTTGATGCACTTAATTCTCGCAAACTTGAACTGCCTCAGAGTGTAGAGAAATTTGAAAACCTTTCAGGTCTTGGAGTAAAAGCTGTGGTGGAAAGTAAAAATATACTTGTTGGGACAGTCAAGCTAATGAGAGAAAATAGAATTGTGCTAGGTTCGCTCGAGCAAAAAATTAATGAGTTTTTAGATCGCGGAGAAACTATCATGGTACTTGCTGTTGATGGAATAATCAAAGCGGTTATCGGGGCGGCTGATCCAATCAAGCCAAATGCCAAAGAAGCAATACAAAAGATGAAGGACTTGGGAATTGAAATTGCCATGATCACTGGGGACAATAAAACAACAGCTGAAAAGGTGGCAGAGCAGATCGGTATAGAACGAGTTTTTGCCGAAGTTATGCCGGAAGACAAGGCAAGCTATGTGAAAAAGCTTCAGAGCGAAGGAAAATTCACTGCAATGGTTGGAGACGGCGTCAATGATGCGCCCGCCCTTGCACAGGCTGACATCGGTATAGCAATCGGTGCTGGTACTGATGTGGCGATAGAGACTGCAAAAGTGGTTCTGATGAAATCAGACCCGGCTGATATCCTTCGGGCAATAATACTTAGCAAGGCGACTATTCGTAAAATGAAGCAGAATCTTTTCTGGGCTTCCATATACAATATCCTCGCAATACCAGTTGCAGGCGGAATTCTCTATCCAAATTTCGGCATCATGCTCCGGCCGGAATTTGCGGCACTCCTTATGAGCGTATCCTCAATCATCGTTGCTACCAATGCGGTTCTACTGAAGAGGGTCGAGAAAGATTTAATAACTTAACAAATATAAATTTATGAAAAATAAACCACTATTATTCGGAGCCATAGCTATCATAATTGTAATCACAATAGGACTTATCTTTCGTTATCCGCCAGGTAACAATAAGGCAAAGGCTGGTGTATTTTCTACAGATATTTCCGGTCTTGCTGGGGCTAAAGAGTCGCAAACCATAGAGCTCAAAAACGGCGACTCATACGATCTCACGGCTTCTATAGTCAAAAAGACTATTGGCAACTCTGAAGTCAAAATGCTTGCCTATAATGGCATGATACCCGGACCGCTCATCAAAGCGGAACAGGGCGCGGAAGTAACGCTGAATTTCACCAACAACACCGATGTTGATACCACGATCCATTCTCACGGGGTTCGGCTTGAGAACAAATTCGATGGTGTGCCTAATGTAACCCAGAAGGAAGTCAAACCCGGTGAGTCGTTCACCTACAAGGTTAAATTCCCTGATGAGGGTATGTATTGGTATCATCCGCACATTCGGGAAGACTATGCTCAAGAACTTGGTCTCTACGGTAACTATCTTGTCGTACCAAATGATCCAAGCTATTGGTCACCGGTCAATCGTGAGGTCGCTCTGTTTGTAGACGACATACTTATGGAAAACGAGAAGATCGCGACGTTCAGCAAAGCTTCCGCAGACCATACGCTCATGGGTCGGTTTGGCAACACCATGCTTGTAAATGGCGAGACAGATTATGCCCTCTCCGCCAAAGCTGGAGAAGTGATCCGTTTCTACATTACCAACTCAGCGAATACACGGACATTCAATTTGGCCATCTCTGGTGCAAAGATGAAACTGGTAGGTGCAGACGGTGGTAAGTATGAACGCGAAACGTGGAGTGATGACGTAATCTTGAGCCCGTCTGAGCGTGCGATAGTCGAGGTGCTGTTTGCAAACGCCGGATCTTACACGCTTCAACATAAAACTCCGGAGAAAACTTATACGCTTGGGACAATTATTGTTACGAATGAAAAGGTTGCCGCTTCTTTTGAGAAAGAATTTTTCACACTTCGCTCAAATAAGGACATTCAATTAGAGATTAATGCATTCAGATCGTCCTTCAATAAACCGGTAGATAAAAACTTGAAGCTCACCATTGATATGGGCATGCAGATGCAGGGTATGATGCAAAGCAATACCGGCGGTCATAACATGCACGGGGGCGGTCAGACGATGTCTAACGGACAAATGGTGGCAAGCGGTGATCCCATCGAATGGGAAGAATCAAATGCCGCAATGAACATGATGTCTAATCCAGAAATGATGAAGTGGGTGATTCAGGACGAAGACACCGGCAAGAAGAATATGGATATCGATTGGAAATTCAAAGTCGGTGACAAGGTAAAAATAAAAATTACCAACGATCCGAATTCCATGCATCCGATGCAACACCCCATTCACTTTCATGGTCAGCGATTCTTGGTCTTGAGTACAAACGGCAAACCGAATGATAATCTTGTATGGAAAGATACAACACTTATTCAAAACGGCGACACCGTTGAGCTTCTGGTCGAGATGACAAATCCCGGCGAATGGATGGCGCATTGCCACATTGCTGAACATCTTGAGAGCGAGATGATGTTACAATACCAAGTTAGATAGCAGAGCATGATCATGGAAGTCCTCACAAAATCACTTTATAAAATCGGAGACAAAGTTTCCGAGAGCGGGACCTACCTTTGCGTCCCCTGCGGGTATACTCAGTACTTCGAGGCGGACACAAAATTTACCACTTGCGATGCGTGCTATGCCGGTACTGATTTGGGACCCGAAGGATATAAGAAATCCGAAAACGAGTTTTGGCAGTTGTTATAGCAGTAGTTTTTGTTCTAAATAAACCGTTTTTTCTTTTAACATAAGTTTACTTTTAAGACATGAAAGTAGTTCTCTCTGCTCAATTGGAGTTCCTTCTTGAAGTAAATACTTCGAGTACTGACGAATATCTATATCGTCTATTCTAATTTTTTCTTTTTTGCCTAGGACGCTATATTGAAACTTTTTAATCCTTTCGACCTCACTTTTAATTTTCTCTTTAATGCCGACTTCATCAAGATTAATTTTATCCATTAATTTTTGAAACTGTGCGACGAGATCTTCTTCGTTGATATACCCGCATTTACAATCTCTATCTCTTACCTTAGTACAGCCGTAATATACGTGCCTATGAATATTTCCATTCTTTTGTTTCTTAAATTTCTCGTCAGCCGTTATGCCAGATCCACATAATCCGCAACTCATTAGCTTTGTGAAAGCAAATTCCTTTCCCTCCGATCTAATATACTGACTTTTCACTTGAGCTTGGACGGCATCAAACAGTTCTTTCGTTATAATCGGTTCGTGTTTGCCTTTGTACCAATTCCCTGAATTCTTCGGATATTCAAACGTGCCGTAGTAGAAGTGATTTTGGAGAATTGTATAAATATTCCCTAAGGTTAGATTTTTGTTTCCACATGCCGTCTTAAAATTGAGATCAAACTTGAGCCAGTTATATATCTTCCGTCCACTCCATTTCTCGTACGCCACTTTCTCAAAGACTTTCTTAATAACGGGCGCTCGATCTGGATCAATTAAAGTTTCACATTTACGATCCATCCGTTTTTCTTTCAGATATCCGGTTGGGGCAGGGGCAGGCCATAACCCCATCTCAACTCTTGTTTTAAGACCGCGCTTAACGTTGATACTTTTGTTGTCATTCTCGAGTTTCGCTTGAGAGCATAGAATCATTAAGAGGAACTTCTCACTCGGCGTATTAGTGAATGACTGTCCGTAGGTTTTGATTTGTACGAGAAGTTTTTCATCCATTAGGTCTACTAGAGATCCTAGGTCTCCAGCGTTTCTGCTTAATCTATCGGGATGCCAAACAAGAATTCCATTGAATCGTTCTCTTCGTATGTCTTCGAGTAGCTCTTTAAATACCGGCCGTTGACCAGAATCTTTGGCTGAATGAGCTTCTCTTCTTATATCGATTATTTCCAAGTCTTCCTTTTCTCCGATAGCTAGCATCTCTTTGACTTGCGACTCAATTGAAAGAGCTTGTTTCTCATCCTGTTCAGTCGACTTACGGGCGTAGAGACAATATTTAACTTTTACGATCGGGACGACTCGGGGCGTTCCAATTAAGGCATTTCCTTCATTTTTCATGTACCCATTGATGCCAGAGTTTATCTATTTTGCTAAGAGGGGCTTGTCGGTAAGCTGTCGACAACAGCTCTTAGCAAAAAGAGCCTTCTGCGATAGGGTGATGGACATAGTAGAAAGGTCGAATTATCATTGTATTAACAATTGAATAGGAATGACCTAACCCTTGCGGGGCAATGTTCCCAAGGTATGGTCGAAAGTCCAATGAAGCATAAAGAACCCATCATGGGGTCGCTTCATTGGCCATGCCGGGAAACTGGTATGAGAGGCTTCGAGCCTCTACCTGTGGTGGGCTTTTTGTTTTCCACTCACAGGGTCCATAAATCTAGGAAACAATATGGGACTCTTTAATTCACTAGGACTTTATACAGAAAAATATGAAGGGGGTTTACCTGATCTGAAACCTCCAATGAGATTGCAGCTTCTGTTTAAAGATAGCTGCGTTGATCTAACCTTTTTTAAAGGTATTATCGAGCAGAAAAAAATTGTACTTCAACCAGACGACATACTCGAAATTGGATATGGAAAGGAAGCATATCGTTCAGGAGGTAAGGCCGCTGCCGGAGCTATCATAGGCGGGTTTCTGACTGGCGGCTTAGGTCTTATCGCAGGAGCGGCAATAGGAGGGAGGAGGCGGAAAGAGCAGCAGCTTCATTTAGTTATTATGTATAACGGTATTAAATGCGAGCTATTCCTCGAGCCCAGTAAAAGCATGGCCCGTCTCTATACGGCGTTAAAAAATCTTATGGCCAAACAGATAAAAAAGCCGGAAGCGATTTCAGAAAATGTTGCACAGCACGATCTCGTAGGCGAACTCGAGGCTCTTCACGGACTTGTAGAGAAAGGAATACTTACGCAAGAAGAATTCGAGGTAAAGAAAAAGCAATTACTCAACTGACATGAAAATTCAAACAGGACACATCCATCTATTCGATATCTACAAGTTTGTAGCTGAGCACCCAAAACTTGTTTCAGGTCGAGGAGGTGATACAACAGAATATACGCGACTTGTAAGCAAGCTCGTTGAATCCATCCCTGCGCAAGCTGGTTGGTACAACTGGGGCAGAATCAATGACGTAGGTGTTTGGGAGACAGTGTATCTCGGAAAATCAGGAAATAGGAAAACATCATCTCTCAAAGCAAGGATCAAGGAAGAGTTGCTGGATGAGCGAGGTGCTTTTTGGGCGACCGTGTATGGCACCGAACCCACGGAACGGCAGAACCGAAAAGCATATGGAGGCAGATACCCGGGTACTCGTTCATACCGCAAACGAAACATCCACTTCATCGTCTGGCTTTCAGCCGATGAGATTAGTGAGGAGGATATCAAAGCTGAAGAACGAACGCTCATCATGCTCTATCGACCAGCGGTCAATATCCAACGCGTAAGTTATCCTCCTCACACGGCTAATACTCAATCAATTCTTGAAGCATTCGATAGCGAGATAGGGAAGATCACAAGATAACAGAATTATCGACTGCTCAAATAGTCGGCAATCCGTCGTACTGTGATGTCTCTTTTCTCATCCGTAAAGTCTTCTTCGGTCAGTCCTAGCTCTTTAATAATCCGTTCTTCTTCTGCGTCGTTGTTCGTTTCTGTAGTTACAGCTTCAATACGTTTTTTGTAAATCGGATGACGGTGGGTGAGCCAGAACCGAATGGCTGCGAACTGTTTTTCTTTGATGAGGGTAAGGAGTTTGCTTTCAGTTAAATCATTTACAAAATCCTCGCCTTCGGCAAGTGCTTCATCCATGAGAGACGCAAAGCGTGGATCCTCGGCGCGCCATCGGTATACGCTGTTATGCGATATGCCACTTCGCTCGCACGCAATTCGTACAATAGGTATCTGCTTTAACTCGTCCAGAAATTTCTGTTGTATCCGATGCTTTTTCATGCACGCAGTATCTTTGCTTTTATCCCAGTTAGTTTCTCAAATCGTCGTACAATGAGATCGCAAAAGACTGGTTCAATCTCAACCAGGAACGCCCGTCGTCTCAACTGATGTGCGGCGATGAGTGTACTCCCTGACCCACCAAAGCTATCGAGAATAATATCTCCGGGCTTCGTGCATCGTCTTATTGCTTTCTCATGAAGCTGTGGCGGTTTGGATGTGGCATGTTCATACTGTTGCCCTGAAAGCCGCTTTACCGCCCAGATATCGAGATGATCGAGGGCTTCCTCTACAAGGTTATTGCCTGTAGACGTTTCTTTATTCATCACCTCGTTGAGATTTGATACCTTTTTCGCAATAAATGGCTTGCCTCGCGTGCCATATACACACGGTTCATAGCATTTGTTGAATGCAACGCCTGGTGTCGGATTCTGGCCGTTTTTGAGCCATAAGCACACACGCTTGTTTGAGATGCCAAGATCTCTATATGTTTGCTGAATAAGCCAAATATACGTCTGATCGCACCAGTAAAAGATGTGAGCGTTTTGGTTGGTAACAGAGAGAGCTGCTTCCATGCTCTTGCGAATGAATTCCCGATACTCCGTATCGGTACGAGTATCATTCACATTGCCGCCGTAGTGTTGTTTACCTCCAATACCGCCATTGTAATCAACCTTGATGTTGTAGACGGGATCGGAATAGATCATCGAAGCGCGATCATTGCCGAAGAGGCGAGTGAGAACAGCAGGATCGGTTGAATCGCCACAGATGAGGCGATGCGGCCCAAGCTCGATGATATCGCCTAGGCGAATAGTCGATTTTTTGATCTTCGCGACCTCTTTTTCAAGATCGAAATCATCATCTTTCGCTGTTGTATGTTTATCCCACGCATCCGTAAGCACGTTCTCATCAAAGCCAATATCAAGTAGCATATCGAGGTCGAATGATTTGAGCTTCTCAAAATCCCACTCACCAGTGACGGTATTTGAGGTGATGAGGTACCGTTCGTATTCTTCCTTGGTAAGTTTCCGGTTTGGAATGCGTACATCGATACGTTCATCACCGCGTCCAAGGAGCTGTAGCGCGCGTATGCGCTGATGTCCGGCAATAATGGTGCCATCCGTATCAATTACGGGGATTTCTACCAAGTTGAATTGTTTGAGGCTCTTTTGAAGAGCTTTCATTTGCTTGTCGGACATGGAGCGAGGATTCCCTGAGAAGGGAAGGAGTTCATTTGCTGATCGCTGTTCTGTGCGCCAAATGAGGTCTAAAATTTTCATGTTAGTTGTATTAATGGACTGATAAATGTTCGCGCAAAACAAAAAGCCCGCGCGAACGTAATACAGTTTCAATACAATTTTGTTACGTTTTCAGCGCGAGCTTTTTAGCTCGTTCCCTAGATGTACTATTTGGTTGCTACTTTTCCTTCCTTCTTTGGGAAGGGTGATACTTTTATTGCTATGTCATCAATGACAGCAATTTTATGAAGGTCTTCTGCATGTTTCAGCATTTCGAGTGAATCGGTAAATTCTGGAGAAGAATACAATAGCCCTTTGGTGTAGTGATCATGTATTTGTACGGAAAAGATGTCTTGTCTTTCTTTTTCGTAATTTACTACCATATACTGTTTTGCGATTTTTCTCCTTGGCTTCGTTTGTTGCATGAATTTGAATAAAAATAAATTAATTTCTGATAAAGATGATTTTGAGCCCCCCAGATCCCCATATGGATGTAAGGAATCCATTCACGGTGTTTATGAATTCATTACATCCTCATAGGAATACAATTTTCTTAGGGCAAGAGGGCCCAAAACCACGCGCCTCTTAAAGGTGCTGCGCGTACCTGACCTTTATGTCTGGTCGACAATGCGAGTTGAAGCATTCGTTGATTGGACAACGCGAAGAGCATTCATTGCTGATTCTTTTCTCGCGTACCCTTCTGTGGTGAAAATTATTTCGTTATTTCCGCCGCGCAAGGTGAGCCGAAAGTAACCAGCCGTGTCTCTCCAAATTTGAAAGTATGGCATTTTGCGATAGTTGTTGATGAATAATAGGGACGATGACGGCAAAAGTACCGCTATCCCAGTGCTAGCATGACGGGCGGGGTGCTGTCAAGAGCCCGTAAAAACATAGCTACAAAAACTTGCAAAACTTTTAAAACAATATATAATAGAGAATATGCATTTGCACGATACACAACAGAGGATCTTGCGGTTATCGAGGGAGCGCAATCTCGCCATCCTTTCTCTTCGGGAAATAGGCGATCTCATCGGCGTTCGTTCTGCACAAATCGTGAAGCATCATATTTTGCAGCTTCAAAAGAAGGGCTTGATGGATAAGGACAAGAGCCCGCTTGCGATAGAGATGAAGGAGCCAGCGTGGGCACAAGGAGTTTTGAATAAGGCGGTGCGTCTTTTCACTATTCCCGTTCTTGGTTGGGCGAGCGCGAGCCCTAATGGTGTTGTCGCTGAAGAGGGTGTTATGGGGTATCTGCGTGCTTCGAGCAAGCTGGTCCATAGGCAGAATAACAAAGGATTGTTCGCTCTCAAAGTTGAGGGTCCGAGCATGAATCGGGCGGAGATTGATGGTAAGAATATTGAGCCAGGTGATTACGTCATTGTAGATGGTAATGACAGGAATCCTGATAGCGGTGACATAGTGCTTTCGATCATTGATGGTATGGCAAATATCAAGCGTTTTCGCCGTGATAGGAAAAATAAGCAGATTGTCCTATCGTCTGAATCTACAAAAGAGTTTCCTCCCATCTTCATTCACTCTGATGATGGATACATGGTAAATGGAAAGGTCGTCGCAGTTATGAAGCAGCCAAAATAAATATTATGGAAACCTTTCTAAAGCCTATCGCAATTGCCGCCACTATTGATACAGTGATTCTTCTTTTGAGTATCATTTGGGCAGTTATTTTGTGGGTAAAAGGTATTTGGCCAGTGTTGTGGAGAATGGGCAATGCTTTATCCAGAAGAAAGGTGACTATATTTGCCTCCTATGAAAATGCGCAGAGCTTGATGGGTGTCCTATTAGATTCGAATCTTTTCAGTAAAAAAAATATTTCCGTTGTATCAAAAGCCGAAGACGTAGGGGCGGCAGAGCGCACAACTCTCTTTTTGGTTCATTGGCACGACGCGAAGGCTTATATAGATGATATTCTTGTTCGTAAGCAAGACTCATGTCCTTTGATTATATATGCTCCTCGAGATCTGGGCTTGATTCCAGAAAACGATATGAAAAAAATCGACGGATATCGGAATACTGCCGTAACAAACTTTCGTGGACGACTTTTAAATGATGTTGTTACATCGCTCATTACAACCAGTTATGAAAAAAAGTAGGTTTAATGCGTCTTTTCGTGATTATGCAAAAAATCACCTTTCTCCAAAAGATCAGGAGCGAGCTTTTGTTAACGACATATACAAGTCTTTTCAAGAAGTCCTTGGTACTGGGAACACACTTCAGATAGGCTCTTACCCAAGATTTACGTCCATCACACCAGTGCATGATCTTGATATTTTATATTTATGTGGGACATGGGAGCCAAATATATCCGATCCTTCAAAAATTTTATTTGATCTTAAAGATCATATTGAAAATAAGTACACAAATCCCACTCACTATAAGATTAAAGTAGAGCCGCCGCAGACACATTCGGTCACCGTATCTTTCCTTGATGGAGAGGAATGCTTTTTTTCTGTAGATATAGTGCCAGCGTATAGCTATCGTATCAACGAATTTGGGGAAGAAACATACATGGTTCCCGAAATTCTTTTAAAAAATCGTAAAACTCGTTCGGCTTATTATACTGAACTCAGCAAGCGAGGTAGCAAGATGCTTTGGATTAGATCAGATCCAAGGGGTTATATTAAAGTGGCGCAACAAATTAATGAAAAAAATTCCGATTTTCGGAAGGCTGTAAAATTTATAAAAGCATGGAAAGCGGCGCACAAAGGGGCAAATGATGCTTTTAAGTTGAAATCTTTTCACCTCGAGCAAATACTGACTGAGTATTTTTTAAAAACCCCTTCTTTGGAATTTTTTGATGCAGTTTTCAATTTCTTCTGTGATTTGCCCGAGCATATCATGGCACCGAAGATTCAGGATCGAGCGCACACAAAACGATATATAGACGATTATCTTGCTGATCTAACTACGGAGGATAGAAAAAATATCATCCAAGCACGAGATTTTTTTCTCATAAAATTAGAAAACTTTTCTGAAGTAAACGATCCTTCAATGCTCTTTCAGGTCGGGTTTCGGGAAAGGAAAGATGCTTTGGAGGCATATCTTTTCGATAAAAAAATCCCCACATTAGTCGAAGAAAATTTGCAGATAAAAGGAAGTATTTCTCGTCCTGGGTCAAGCCTTGTAGAGCGTATTCTTGATACACTTGGATTTATTGAAGTTGATAAGTGTATTAAGTTTCGGACTACGGGAGTAGAGCCTCAAGCAGATGTTTTTAAATGGAAAGTTAAAAATGACGATGATGCTCCAGAGCCAAGAGGAGAAATAACCAATCACTCAACTAGAAATGACCCCGAACATACCCAGTATAAAGGCCACCATTATGTTGAATGTTTCGCAATCAGAAACGGCGTTTGTATCGCCAAGGCGCATCAAGACGTAAAGATTTAACAATCTTTAAAATTTAATCTATAGCAGTGTCACTTTTGTCACTTTTTGAAGTGCTCGAGACCCGTCGTTGTGATACGATAAAATTACTTAGAATCACATTGCAGGGCTTGGCCGATCACGGTTCTAACTCGGGACGGCCAGCTAACTAGAGCTAAGTTCGGAGTACAAGGAGCCTATCTCAATCTATAAAACAATGTTTGGTTTAGAGTTTTTCCAAAAAGATAAATTAAAGGAAAGAATCTATAAAATAAAACGCAGAGCAACTCTGCGGATGAATCGTTTTCGAGCAAATTACGGTCTTAAGAAAAAGAGAGGACGTGTACAGATTGTTATGCCTGAATACCGCCGAAAGACCATTACATATATCAAGTACTTTTTTACGGGCGTAGGACTTCTCTCCGGATTGATTATGTTCTCGTCGGTACTCATCGGTTTCGGTTTTGGTGTTCTTATTTTTGCTGTTTCATCGATACTGGAATTAATCGTATTTAGGCATTCATATTTATTTATTCATCCATTACCAAGTTTCGACTTGGATAATGATAAATGGGTTGGGTGTGGTTTCGGATATGTAGTACCATCGAATTCAACGGATCAGATCCCTCTTGTCTCGATGATGGTAACGGATCTCGAGTATGCTAAAAAACTTACCTCACTATTTCTTGCATGGACTGGTGGGGAGTACCACGACAAAGATAAGAACATACAGGTCACAATTGTTGTCACGAAGCCTAAAGAGTATATTTTCTTTTTCTATCCCAATCCAAAACGGCCAATTGCCAGTAGATTTTTTCAGTCCGCACGGGATAAACTACGACAAAGGTCGCTGTCCGATGAAATCGGCGAACATCACGTCTCACTGGTTCTTGGTAAACGCTGTTCTGTAGGACCTACATCCTATTTTCTTAAATTCAGAGAACGATACCGAAATGGGATACCAGTTATGTTTGACTTCGTCTTGCCGCCCTATGACACACCCCATGCTGCGCCTGATATACACCCCTTTATTCTTTTTGACTTCCAAATAAAAGACAAAAATGAACTCACACGCAAAGATCTTGTTTATGGAATGATCGAGGGATACCAAAAAATAAAGGGGAAGTGGCAAGGTCCACCAGAGCTCGCTCCTAACGACTAGTGGAATTTATTGTAGTTCCTCGATTCATTCCAAGAAGCCTCTAAATCTATTTTCTAAAATTATATATGACATATGCACTTGCTTGGAAAACTAAATCAGAAGTCTTTTTAGCTGCAGATACGGCTTTAACTAGTGTTCCTGATCCACGTACTGCACATGTGACGGAGTCAAGTTTTGGACAGAAACACGTTTCTCACGAACGCCAAGATCGCAAAGTTGAAGAACGAATTTTAAAGCTTTTTCTTAAGAAAAATATTGGTCTAACTTTTGCTGGGAGTTATGGTCTCGCGCTCCGTGTTGTAAGTTCATTTTTTGAGGAGATAGATAAAAATAAAAGTCCGAGAGAAGCTCTCGATTCAGCATTATTTATAAACCGTATAAGAGACGGTGAAAGTTTGCAGCTTGTCATCGGTTATTTTGATGATGAACCAAGAATTCTATCCTTCAATATGGATGGTGATTTTAAGGTTCAAGAAGATGCTAGATTAGTCCAAATAGGGAATCCTTTGCCGGTACATAAGGGACTTACAAATACCTGGATCGCAGATGTATCATCAAAAATTATTCATAACCCCGAAGCGCATCTATCAGCTCTGCTCGGAATTTTTCAAAGTTATAATCTTTTTAGTCCTCAAATGGAGAGAGGTATCGGCGGAGCATTTTGTGGATTATACGTGGATCAAACAGGCGGGCACTGGCAACCGGATATCCTGTTTATGGAGTACGGAGGTCAAAGAGAAAAACATGTAAGCACATGTTTTAGGCATGACTGTTTAGTAATAAATTCTCCAACTATTGGTCAAAGTCGTTCATTTACAAATTTTCTTCCTCCTCAGACACAGGACTATGCTTATGCTCAAGCGCGTAAAGCAGTAGTAAAAGGTGATAGGTTGCACCGCAGAGCAGAGTATGAGTATATAGTCATGCTTGCTGTGGAAACTCTAACTGTCACGGTGATTGAGATGCAAAGAAAATTACAGCACGCTTTAATTTGGCTTAAACATATCGCCAATGAAACTGGTGAGGGTACGCGAGTGAGCATTTTCCCTAAGTTAAGAAAAATAATGTCCGATACAGGTACCGGGTTAACAGTGGTATCTTATATTAAGCCAAATATAAAAAGTATTCCTAAAGACAAGATTACTACCAGAGATATTAGATATGATTAATCGCTTGGGAAAATCAAAACGGTCATGACAGTGAGGGCGAGGTGAGCTTATTATTTAATAGTTGGTATTTAAGTAAACGGTCTTACTTTTAAGCAATAGCTTGCTTTTCAGGCATCCTAATAATTCTCTTTTCTCCACATTTCTCCCGTCTCTTAAAATATATTTTGCATAGTTTCGCAGGTCGATGTTAGTGGTTTCTATCTTTTCTTGTTTACCGAGTAAGCTTGATTGAAATTTCTTCATTCGTCCTGTTTCTATTTCTATCTTCTCTTTGATGCCTGCTTCATCCAAATCTATTTGATCAATGAGTTGTATGAACTGTTGGATTAAATCCTCTTCCTTAATATATTCAGGCTTACAATTCTTGTCTCTCGATTTTGTGCATCCATAGTAGCAATGCCGACTCATAGTACCATCCTTTAGCTTTTTAAACTTCTCATCCGCCGTAACGCCCGATCCGCAGAGGCCGCATGTCATTAGACGTGTAAAAGCGAACTCTTTACCATTCACACGTATGACATGAGTGCTCATTTTTACTTGCTCCTGTACGGCGTCGTAGAGATCTTTTGTAATGATTGGTTCGTGTCTTCCTTTATACCAATTGCCGCCGCCCCGAGGGTATTCAAAATACCCATAGTAGAAAGAATTTTGAAGTATAAGATATATATTGCTTAGCGTTATTCCTTTATTCCCCAATAGACTCTTAAAATTCAACTCAAACTTTAGCCAGTTATATAACTTCCTCCCACTCCATTTCTCGTACGCCACTTTCTCGAACATTTTTCTAATAACCGGTGCCCGTTCCTCATCGATCATGACGTATCCTCGTCGATCAGCTCGCTTCTCATTGAGATAGCCAACTGGCGCAGGTGCTGGCCAGAGACCCATCTCGCATCTGGTTCTGAGTCCTCGTTTTACGTTGATGCCTCGGTTATCATTCTCAAGTTTTGCCTGAGAACAGAGAATCATAAGGAGAAACTTCTCATTTGGAGATTGAGTGAATGTCTGTCCATACGTACGTATTCGTAGGAGTTTTTTCTGGTCCATGAGGTCTACTACTGATCCCAAGTCTCCTGCATTGCGACTCAGGCGATCTGGCGCCCATGTTAAAAGGCAGTTGAAACTACCTCGACGAATATCATCTAATACTTCTTGAAACACTGGCCGCTGGCCTGAGTCTTTGGCGGAGTGTGCTTCCCTGCGTACTGCGACGACCTCAAGACTCTCTCGTTCTGCAATGCTCAGCATCTCCTTTACTTGTGACTCTATTGATAGAGCCTGCTTCTCATCGGACTCGCTTGATTTGCGGGCATAGAGGCAATACTTTGCCGGCACCCGTTCTTGCATGTTTTCCATGGTGGGTATGAGGCCAGAGAGTCCCGGGAGATGCAAGGAAGGCACTGTGGGCATCGAGCTTGGCAACGGGTGGGGGTGTGATAGGGTGTTGGACGGATAGCGGTATTTCGCTATCATGTCCTTATACAACTGAATATTGAGAGCCGTAAGGCTAGGACCTAAACCAGCAGTTTCGACTCTGGCATGGTCTCAAATCATGAAGCATAGAAAACCCGTCATTAGGGCATGCTTCATGTTATATGGGGAAACTCATATAGGGCCGCAAGGCCTCCTGGTGGCGGGCTTTGTGTTTTTACATAGCTCATCATTAGGGAAATTATACGATTAACTCCAATGGGGTATGGAAAACACAAAAAATATAACGAGTGGGCAAAAGATAAAAATTTGTCCGCATTGCAGATTAGAAGTTGATAATAAAGCAAGTAGATGTCCGCACTGTCATGGCAAAATATACGTATGGACTTTGGGTAGAAAATTAATCGCTGGAATTATTGGCTTCTTTCTTGTCATAGGATTCATCGGAGCTGTTCTCGATGACTCTGGGTCGACTGCTAACACAACAGTCTCTCAACCTCCGGCGCCGTCTATTCTTGGTGCGGGTTCAACCGGGCGTCTTGTCTCAAGTAGTAGCGGTCCTGTTGTGGGAGTTGCTGCAACCGGCGAAGATTTAATCAAAATATCTAATCTTGTTGATGCGCAGGATCAAGTAGGGATGTTGAAAATGGTGGATGACGGTAGGGTATTTATGGTGAATGCCGGAACGTCGGTGAAAATTCTTGCAACAAATGGTTCGCACTACCAGATACAAGTATTGGAGGGAACTTATAAAACAAAAACAGGATGGATTCCTGCCAAAGCAATTACGCGATAATCAAACTTCTCATTTAGCACTCTTGCAGCGAGAGTGCTAGGAGATGTATAATAGAGTGTAGACAGGGCGTTGCCCGTCCCGTGTGTGAAGTGTTTTACATATCTCGATCGTACTCGCATAAGTATCGGCTATACAGCAGGGCCGTGAAAACGGCGAGAAGGTGCGCGGTCGAGCCTTCTAAAATTATTCATTAATTGCAGAAGCGAACTTTATGACGAAGCACAATGATGCTCCGGGCATGAAGGGCTACCGTTCTCGCAATCAAGATGGAGAGTTGCGCGACAAGCGCGATGACACCCATATGGGTACCATCGAGAAGCAGTACGGTAGAGACTTCGGTGTTCGAAGCGACATGAAGCTTGGGAACTATCTCAAGCAGCACAACATAAAATCCCTCAACGACCTGATTAACGGTCGATAAGGGATTTTAAGCGGAAGGACGGGGTTAACGCCCTGTCTTTTAATTATACTTTATTTGTGTTTTTGTAGGGATGTGTTACGCACAGGGGTCGAAAATCAATGACGCGCGTCTAAATGAGACAAATAATGATGTTATCATGATTAATCCTGACGAGTTACCATCATCGTTTTATATCGGCCAAGAGTATGCCGAAGATTTAGAGTACGATGTTATGCGTATTGAATTCTTTGTTCATTCTGCTGCTGTTCTTGATCCTTTCGAATTTACGCTTGGCGGGCAAAAGGTATCCGGCATTCAGAAGAGCGGATTGTTAGTGGTGACTACTGATCAGAAATTGCCGAGGAAGCTGATTGATGATCTTGCTTGGGACAGAGGGAACGCCACAAAATATATTGTTGGGTACATTTCGAAATACTTGCCGCGTATTAACCAGGAACTACTCCAACAACGTTATGTATCGGGCCATTTTTTAGTAGGGGCTATAACTATTTTAGATATTTTTCGTATAACAGTTTCTAATTTTAAACCAGAAATGGCTGACGAGGTTATTAATGTTCCGTGGCCTCCCGTTTTTGGAGCATTTCTTCCAGTCAAAAAGTTAAAAGAGGATCAACTCGATACTTACTTAATGGATTTTATTGATGCTGGAAACGATTATTTACAGCACAATTATAACGAGTGCATTCGGCGGATTATTACATCCGCGGAGAATGCCTTTCGCTTTTATGGAATTCAACCAGCTTCAAAGACATTTTTCCAAAAATATTTATCCTTCATTTTTCGAGCGAAAAATGGAAGTTTTAAAGACATAGTTCGCAGTATTTCTTCCCCCCAAAGCCTTGGTCTGCGGGTTGTCTCAGACAATTTGTTATTTCTTTATAAGCTAAGAAATAGAATAGTTCACCAGAAATTTCGCATAAGGTTCGAGAACGGGTGGATATGCCGTAGGGGCATTGCAACACTCAAGTATCTTTATGAGTATTTAGATCGCGGAGGTAAGGTTGGCGAATATGTTTCTTTGATGGATATGCAGCTTGCCATGATTGATATGGAGCTTAAAGGGGATACGGTGGAAGATGCCAAAAAACGCGGAGAAGATAAGGGGGATATTTCCGAAGATCGTATTATCGATAGTGAAGAGAAAATGAACAATTGGATGTTCGAAAGTCTACGAATATCACGAAAGGAGCAGCAACTGGTTTTAGGTAATCGCGTACCCCCAGGTTTTTATAAAAAGCAATAATTTTGTTCATTTAGAAAGGCTAGTGTATTCTCTCATACTCATACAACCCAAACATCGCATCACAGTTATACTTCCAAATACGAGTTGGTAGATCGATAACTTTTTGGCATCTCCAGCACACATTTGCCCAGTGTGGTTTTTGAATATTGTCGGTGGCAAGAACTCGCTGTAGATGGGCCCCGTGTTTTTTCGCAGTGTTTATTTCATATTTTGAGAAATACTCTGGCCCGAAGCGAGTGTCGTCGTGTGCATTACCCGCAGTTGCGATTTTTACGTTTTCTCTACAATGATCACAAGGAGCGGTGATGATAACTATATCGAGAGGGGGCAGGGGTTGTCTTAGTTTTTGTATTTTCTTCTCTCGTCGTATGCGAGCTTCCTCTTCCTCGTGTTCCTGGAAACGCTTTTTGAATATCGCAAGCTTCTGCTTTGATATTTTCGGTGGAGGCAGATCAAAGATACTCGTGATATTATGGGCCTTGTGGGCTATAACCCACTTACAATTCCTCCGAAGATGGGGGAAACTCGGATGTACGTTAACAAAGTGTCTCCATTCTTTTCGTGTGATTCCAGCTTCTGCACAGGCAGTTTTGAGGTTTTTGTCTGCCTGAGTTGCTCCAATAAAGCGATCGAGCTTAGCCCTATCTTTCCACCATCCACGCTCTGTTTTCATAATCTCAACATTGGGGAAGCAGATGGTATCTACGACATATCCCGTTTTTCTCACCCATTTCTTCATGGGCTTATTGTACAAAAATGAGAGCAAGTACGCTCTCCACAGGGAGAAAAATAGCTTTACTGCATTATGGGCCCTTTTACGGTTAATTTCGCGGTTTTATGGTTGTCTAAAAAAAAGAGTAAAACTATCTGCAAATGTTGAAAACAAAGGAGGAATTACGGGCCTTTTTATGGAATTCAATGTAGTAAAAAGCCTCTTTTATACCTCGAAATTAACGGTAAAACTCTTGAGACATGGCATCAAAATTCGAGTCCTAGGGGCCTTCAGAAAACTGACCCGAAAAACCCCAAGTAAAATAAGGCCTTTACGCTAGCCAGTAGAGCTGATCCTTTGGGGAATAGAATTTTTTGTAAACAAAAATATGTGTCCTAGGAGTCTGAGCGTGCTAGGCTGAAGATAATCAAAAAAGCTAAGCTGGGTAAGGGTATAAAAATCACTAGCCAGTAGTGTCCAGCAATGTCGAGGAATCACAAAGTAGCAAATGAAAACTCTTAAGTTTCGAGATTTTAAGGCAAGGATGATTTTGGATGGAATCAAAACTTCTTCTCTACGGCTTTTTGATGACAAAAATTTAACAAAGGGCGACGAGCTCGAGCTTATCAATTCAGATACTGGTGAGGCATTTGCTCGCGTAGACATAACCGAGGTTATAGAAAAATCCCTTTCCGTAATAACCCCAGACGATCTAGTAGGTCATGAGCCGTTTAAAGATTACGACGATATGTATCAAACACTCAAAAAATATTATCAAAATATCAATCATGACACTCTAGCAAAAATTGTTAGATTCAAAATTATAGGATAAAAGTCATCAGAAAGGCCTCGTAGGGCTTGATGGAGAAGTCTACGAGACCGAAAAGGTTAGCCAACTATGTGGCATAGCAAGGCCGGGCCTTGATATGCCACCTTTTTATGTGGTAAGAATTTAGGTGGAGTATCACCTCACGAAAAAGGGGGGGGTATCGTGGCAAGCGTTCACAGTCCCGAGGGGATGGTCGTTCTGGCAAGCTTTGGCGGAGAAGATTGTAAATCTCTCCCGCCCTCCACCGATGAGTTCGAGGTTTCCGAGAGAGGTTATTTCACGCGCAAGTACAAGTGCGGGCATCGGGGGAGTCGCTGGTTCGTACTCTCAACCTATGGTCTCAAGACCAGTAAGATCCGGCGGAAGAAGGCATGTCCCGAATGTTTCCTCGAGAGGGCCAGGCAGGAGATCATTCGATGTGCTCTCTGCGGGTACCCGATCGCTCCGGGACATCCCGTGGCTCTCTACGGGATCACCAGCGAGGGTGTGCGTCCTGACGCCACGGTTGTGAGAGATGCTGTCGTGGGCTGCCTGTCAATGAGCTGCTGCCCAAGCGGAGGCTTCTTCGCGGGGCATTGGACGGGCATAGGCGTGCAGTCGCCCTGGGATGGCGGTACTATCGCAGAAGCTGCGATGAAAACCGGAGAGGTCCAGGTCGCTGGACGAATCTAGATGAGCGAAGCTACAAGCAGTAGTTTCGCTTTTTTCTTTCCTCCTGGATGAGGGGATTCGAACATGGCGTAGCAGTGGCATATCAAGGCCGGGCCTTGATATGCCACTGCATGTAATAAAAGGTGGCACCTTTTATTACAGGCTGGATACTTATTACACCTGCTAAAGATTCGGTTAGTATTGGTAGTAAACTTCAGTAAAAATTTGGTATACTCATTTTATGACTCATTCAGATCTTCAAATGTCATCAAAGCACTGCGCGCGTTGCGGGGGCGAGGGCGACGGTTTTCGCTGCGCTCGCTGCGGAGTTTCATCGGCACAGTATAGTCCCAATCATTTTCGTGATTGTGCGGAGCGTGCCATGATGCAGGTCAAATGCAAAGCATGTGGCGAAGCCGAGAGCAATTGTACGTGTAAGTAGTATCGTAGACCTTAGTCGGCAAAGATAAAAAACAGCAGGCACTTTAGGCGATGCTCAATGATCAGTGGTTAATACCGCTGATTATTTTTTTGAAATTTGTTGCCAGAGCCAGATGCCGACAAGGATCAAATCGATGATGATCACAAGCCATGTGATCGCACCGAATAATCCCATGCCGCCCATCATACTCGAGCTTCCGCTGTAACCCATCATATACGCATAGTGTAGCACAATTTGTTTGCCATTAATACCCCATGGGGGTATAGTAGGGCCATGGAAGTAAATATCAAACAAAAAGCCTTACGCAGACTCACTATTGTTCAAGGTCAGCTCAAGGGGCTTATAAAGATGGTTGAAGATGAAAAGTACTGTGTGGATATCATCACGCAATCAAGCGCTATCAAAGAAGCACTTTCCGGAGTAGAACATTTGATTTTAGAAAATCATCTGTCTACTCATGTGCTCGATCAAATGAAGGGCGGCAAAGAAAAAAAGGCAATCGGCGAAATTTTAAAAGTCTATAAATTAGCTCAGCGTAAGAAATAGTTTTATATGGATCAAGACAAAAAAGTATACACCTGTCCCATGCATCCGGAGGTCTTGCAGGATAAACCCGGTATGTGCCCCGAGTGTGGCATGCAGTTAGTTCCTACAAAGAATAAAAAATCGGACGGACACGAAGGGCATGACAAGCATGCAGGCCACTCAACCCAGATGTTTTTCAGAAAGTTTTGGATAAGCCTTATTTTGACTATTCCGGTTGTTTTATACGCCGATGTTGTTAAAACCATTTTCAAGTGGTCGCCACCTGCATTTCCCGGATCGGAATATCTCCCCTTAATCTTGGGATCATTCGTCTTTTTCTATGGTGGCTGGGTCTTTCTAGTTGGTGCGTGGCGCGAGATCAAAGGGCGATTGCCGGGGATGATGACATTGATTGCTCTTGCTATTTCTGCTGCCTACCTCTGGAGTATTTATGCGGTCTTTGCCCATGCCGAAGCTCTGTTTTGGGAGCTTACGACGCTTATTACCATCATGCTTCTTGGTCACTGGCTCGAGATGCGTGCGGTCAGGGGCGCACAAGGCGCGCTCAAAGAACTTTCAAAACTGCTTCCTGATACCGCAGAAGTAATCCGCGATGGCATAGCGACAACTATCGCACTAGCCGAGCTTCGAGAAAATGACGTCGTACTTGTAAAACCGGGCACAAAGGTCCCTGCCGACGGTATGATCATTGACGGAGATTCTGATGTGAACGAGTCGATGATCACTGGAGAATCAAAGCCTGTTTCTAAAAAACAGGGTGATGCAGTAATTGCCGGCACCATCAATGGAGATGGTGCGTTGAAAATCAAGGTTGCGCACATTGGTGAGAAGACATTTCTCGCGGGAGTCATGCGGTTAGTTGCTGAGGCGCAGGCCTCCAAGTCAAAACTTCAAATCCTTTCTGATCGAGCAGCCCTTTACCTTACGGTGGTCGCAGTTAGTGGTGGCATCATAACGTTTATCGCCTGGCTTGCTGTCGGCGCCGATATTTCATTTGCTGTAGCCCGTCTTGTCGCTGTACTTGTAATAGCTTGTCCACATGCGCTTGGTCTAGCAGTGCCTCTTGTCGCATCAATTTCTACCACCAAAGCAGCGCAGAATGGTTTTCTTGTAAAGCAGAGACTCGCACTCGAGGCCGCACGAACTGTTGATACAGTTTTGTTCGACAAAACAGGAACACTGACTCGCGGCGAATTTGGCGTGGTGAATGTATGGAGTACCGGCGGACACGCCAAAGATGAAGTGCTCGGACTAGCCGCATCTCTCGACACGCTATCAGAGCATCCAATTGCTCGCGCTGTTGTTGTTCAAGCGGAAAAACAAGGACTTTTACTAAAAGATCCCAAGAAATTCGAAGCGATCAAAGGCAGAGGTGTCAGGGCGATGATCGAGGGCGAGGAAATCATGGTTGGTGGCATGGCACTTCTCGAGAGCCTAAACATTTCTATCCCAGGCGAATTAGTAGCATCTATTCGAGAAGCGGGGCAAAAAGGTCAAACTATAATTTTTACAATCAAAAATAAAAAACTTCTTGGGGCAATTGCGCTTGCAGATATTATTAGGGAAGAATCACGGGAGGCGATAAAATCACTCAAAGAATTGGGCATTAAATCAGCGATGATAACGGGAGATTCTGAAGATGTAGCACAATGGGTTTCAGCAGAGCTTGGTATCGATGAATATTTTGCTAGGGTACTTCCGTCTGAGAAATCAGAAAAGGTCAAAGAGCTTCAGAGACGCGGCCTTAAAGTCGCGATGGTCGGTGATGGTATCAATGACGCACCTGCTCTCACGCAGGCTGATCTTGGTATTGCGATTGGTGCTGGCACCAATGTAGCTATAGAATCAGCCGGCATTATTCTTGTAAGAAACGATCCTCGAGATATTGTAAAGATTATTCGACTCTCCCAATTGACTTATACGAAGATGATTCAAAACTTATTCTGGGCTACAGGCTATAATATAGCGGCATTGCCCCTTGCTGCAGGAGCACTTGCATATCGCGGTATCATCCTTGATCCAGCAATCGCTGCCGTGTTTATGTCGGCAAGTACGGTTGTCGTCGCCATTAATGCTGTATTATTAAGAAACAAACAAATTTAAATATGAAAAATCAAAGCATCTTATACATCGCAGTTAGTCTCGTTGTTCTTGTAGGCGGCTATTATCTTTTGGGCGAGAGAGCGGTTGTTCCAATGCAAGATGCAAAAGCAAGCTCAGTCGTTGAACTCAAAAATGGCGATGTCTATAATCTTGAGGCATCCTACGTGACAAAAACTATTGATGGCAAAAAACAAACCATGCTGGCATACAATGGTTCGATTCCCGGCCCGACCCTCAAAGTTGCACAAGGGTCAGAGGTAATAATCAATTTTAAAAACAATACTGATATTCCCACGCTTCTTCATTCGCACGGGGTGCGTATGGACAACGCTTTTGACGGCTCGCAGTTGCAACAAAAAGAAATGCAGCCGGGCGAGTCGTTCGCCTATAAGCTCAAGTTTCCTGATGCGGGCGTGTACTGGTATCATCCGCATGCAAAAGAAGTGTACGGGCAGGGGCTTGGGCTGTATGGCGCATTTATTGTGAGTCCTGCCGATCCAAATTATTTTCCTTCAGTAAACCGCGAAGTGCCACTTTTTCTCTCTGACTTACCCGTTGAAAACGGTGTCATCGAACTTGACAAGGATACGCCAAGTCATGCTCTTATGGGTCACTATGGCAACATGATGTTGGTCAACGGTCAAGAAGCGCCAAACCTCGAGGCCAAAGTAGGCGAGGTGGTGCGCTTCTATGTCATCAATGCTGCCAATGCACGCCCTTTTAATCTCTCTATCAAGGGTTTAAAGCTCAAGCTTGTTGGCGCTGATAGCGGTGCATACGAGCAAGCATCTTTTGTTGATAGCGTTATCCTGATGCCGTCAGAGCGAGCCATCGTTGATGTGTTAGTTCCGCTTGCAGGCGTATATGAGATTCAACACCAAACACCACAAAAGACATATCGTCTCGGTACTATATCGGTAGCCGAAGAGCGGGTAGCACAGTCATACGGCGAGGCCTTTGCCCTTTTGCAAAAAAATCAAGCAACCATAGAGAGTATCGATCCGTTTCGATCGCTATTTAATGCAAATCCTGAAAAGCGTATCGCGCTCACGCTTGATATGGCTGGCGGCATGATGGGTGCACAAGGTAGTCATATGATGCCAAACGGTCAAATGATGGGTGGCATGATGGGAGGAAGTCCCGACGGTATCGAGTGGGATGATACTGGTAATATGATGAATCACATGATGGAATCCTCGATGGTCAAATGGAAAATCGTTGACCAAGATACTGGTAAAGCAAATATGGATATCGATTGGTCGTTTACCCGTGGCAAACCTGTTAAAATCCGCATTTTTAACGACCCGCGTTCTATGCATCCCATGCAGCACCCAATCCACTTCCATGGCCAACGCTTTTTGGTAGTTGCTCGCAATGGAGTCCAGCAGTCCAATCTCGTATGGAAGGATACGACGTTAGTACGATCCGGCGAGACGGTTGATATCGTCCTTGATCCCTCAAATCCGGGAGAGTGGATGGCTCATTGTCATATCTCCGAGCATCTTGAGAGTGGTATGATGTTTGGTTTTACTGTGCAGTAAAACCAAAGTCTCGCATAAATAAAAACACCCGCGTCATGATAACGGGGTGGCGGGGCTGGCGTTACCAGCCGGCGGAGAGCGCGAAGCTCACGATGCCGTGACATTGCTCGCGCGCGGCAGGTGTCTCACGCGTGGCGCAGACTGCGTACGGGTCGGGCGCTGTGTACTTGGCATGCTGGTAGGCGGCGACTCCTGCCAAGAAGAGGAGTGTCGCTGTCACAAGCCGAAAGGTACTCATAATGTTTTCACCTCCCAAGAACTTTTCGATGCCCAGTATAGTTTGCTATGGTTAAAAAATCAATCCCTATGCAAAATGCGCGCGTAGTACAAATGGAACTCAGGGGTCTCGGTACGCCTACCAAGGCCAAAGCGTCCGCATGGTTTTTCAAAACAGGCGAGGGGCACTACGGCCATGGTGATATTTTTTATGGCGTCTCGGTGCCTGAGCAGCGGCGTGTAGCAAAGAAATACAAAGACTTAGCGTTCACAGAAATCCGCAAGCTGCTCGCGAGCCCCATACATGAATGTCGTTTGACGGCACTTTTGATTTTAGTAGGGCAGTACCAGCACGCTGACAGGCAAGAGCGGGGGCGTATCGCTAAGTTTTATCTTGCAGGCACAAAGCGCGTAAACAATTGGGATCTGGTTGATTCGTCAGCGAGTTATATTTTGGGCGCGGAACTTGTAGATAAAAATCGACGAATATTATATAAGCTCGCGCGATCAAAAAAATTATGGGAGCGGCGCATAGCGATAGTTTCTACCCATGCGTTTATCCGTCACGATGATCTCGGCGATACCTTTCGCGTTGCAGAAATCTTGATGCGCGATACGCACGATCTCATACACAAGGCTACCGGCTGGATGTTGCGTGAGGCAGGCAAGCGCGATACGCGCGCGCTTGAATTATTTTTACAAAAAAATGCGCGGCATATGCCGCGCACCATGTTGCGCTACGCGATAGAAAAATTCCCCGAGCAAAAACGCAAAGCTTATCTATCGATACCGAGCGCGGTCAAAAAGTCTGCAAGCTCTTTGCCTTCAATCTTGCGATAGGTGCCCTCTTTGAGCGCGCCAAGTTTGATGTTTATGACTCGTATGCGGCGTAGGTCAGTGACCGTGTTGTGTAGCGCCGTCACCATGCGGCGGATTTGATGTTTTTTGCCTTCGCCCAAGATGATACGAAATGCATTGTCGCTCGTGCGCTTTACCGTACAAGGTTTTGTCATCACGCCCTCACCGATATCAACGCCTTCTGACATGTGTTTTTCAAAACTTTCGCGCAGGTGCTCTTGGGTGCGTACCTCATATTCTTTTTCGTGTTCAAACTCAGGATTAAGCAGGCGGTCAGTGATTCGTCCATCATTGGTCAAGATGATTAGGCCACGCGAGTCTTTATCAAGGCGCCCGAGCGGAAAGATATCTGCGGCTACCGGTGTGTTTTTTAATTGGGTTTTGATATCAATATCGCCTAGTTGCGGTAAGCTCGTCACCACGCCCTTGGGCTTGTTGTAGGCGAGATATACATATTTTTTTGCGGGGCCTTTTGCTTTTACTTCTACTGCGTCGTCAGCCTCAACCTTACTGCCGAGCACTGCTTTTTTGCCGTTGATATATACAAGGCCTTTCTCAATCAGCTCATCAGCTCCACGCCTCGTGGCGTAGTTTTTGAGTGCGAGATATTTGTTGATGCGCATAGGGTACTCGGCTGGCATGAGCGGAGTATAGCGCAAAAGTAGTTAGAGTAAAACAGCAAGAATCTTATTTTTCCGTTGCCGAGCAAGAGCTATTTGATATGATGGTATATATGCAATGGCGGTCTATTTTCCTTGTTTCTTGCCTCGGTTTTTTTGCTATCGCTTCGCATGTTTCCGCAGCGACCATTTATGCAAATAGCAATACGGGCGATGATACTACGGGCGCAGGAACCTCTGGTAGCCCCTATGCCACGTTTCATAAGGCATATACTTCGGCATCTGCCGGTGACACCATCGACCTGACAGGAACTTTTGATTGGACAAATTCAGGCGAGAGTGGCGATGCTTCTGGCACGGGGTATACCCTCGGCAAAAATTTGACGATTCAAGGTCAGGGAGTTTCTTCTACCTATATACAAGCGGCATCGAGTGAAAATACCGCAGATCGCGGTGTGTTTACGGTGAGCGCGAGTAAAACAATTACCATCAAAAATCTTACGATACGATATGGCGTCTCTACGGCGACCGAAACGGCGGGCGGTATTACAAATAGTGGTACGCTTACAATTCAAAACGCAGTAATTACTCATAATAGATTTAATTCGACGACAAACTATTATGGAGCGGGCGCGATTACCCTGAAAAATTCTGCGAATAGTACTTTGACCATTGCAACTTCTACGATTGCCAACAACACATACAACGGAAAATATTATGGATCCGGTGGCATCTATTCTGGTCAGAGTAATACTATTACTATATCCGCCTCCACTTTTCATCGGAATACAGCAACCAGTACGAATCCAACAGATTTCGCATATAGCTATGCAGAGCCTTCGGGCGCCCTAGGGGTGTTTCGTTTTGTCACTACGGTCATTACCAATTCAACATTTACAGGTAATATCACGAATTCATATGGTGGAGCTTTGCAAGTGTACTATCCCAATTCCTTTAAGTTAACCAACGTCACTATTGCAAATAATGTCGCGTCAGCGGGCGCAGGCGGTATTTTATTTGAGTCGGTGACCGATGGATATAATTTGCATATGAAGAATACTATTCTCGCAAACAACACCGGTAACAGCGTCGCCAATGATTTTTATGTAGTTTCTGGGTCCGCTGGTCGTATCACGGACAATGGTTATAACATTGTCGAGACAAGTACCAATAAAACGTGGAGTGCTACGGGTGATGTGACGGGTGATCAAAGCACTCTTAACCTGGCCACTAGTCTCGCGGACAATAGCGCTACCAATGGCATTCAGACATTGGCATTGTCAGCCAGTAGTGTGGCGATTGACGCTGGCAATGCGACGGCTCATAGTAGTATCTCGGTGCCAACGGTTGACCAGCGTGGTGGAACGCGAAGCGGTACTACCGATATCGGCGCATACGAATATGGTGCGGGCGGACTCGCTGATATTACCGTGCCTACTGTCTCGTTGACCGCACCATCGGCGAGTGCCACCGTCGGCGGATCGGCGGTAACACTTTCAGCGACCGCCAGCGACAACGTCGCCGTCTCAGGTGTGCGTTTTTACATCGATGGCACGCGACAGGGTAGTGAAGACACTACTTCGTCGTATGGTATATCGTGGGATTCGACCGCAACCTCAACTGGCGCTCACACCGCATTTGCCGTTGCTCGTGATTCATCGACAAACTATGCTACCTCGTCGACCGTGTCGTTTAGCGTAGACAATACAGCGCCCACAATTTCGAGTGTTGCGTCATCGACCACGGCAACAGGCGCGACCGTCACATGGACTACGAGCGAAGCCGGATCCTCACAGATTCTCTTCGGGCTTACTACAGGATATGGTACCTCTACGACAGAAGTTGATATTGCAACGCGAGTGACGAGTCATTCGATTACCATGAGCGGCCTTCTCTCGTGTACGCAGTATCATTTTCAAGTGAAGAGTACTGATGCAACCTCAAACAGCGCTACGAGCGCCGATTATACTTTTTTCACGACTGGGTGTACCGGCGACGCATCTATTTCGGGGACGGGGCAAAGCAGGATCGCCGCCGCATCGGGTGGCACGCTTACCGAAGGAACCCTAACATTGACGATACCCGTTTCTTTTATCACGAGTACCAGTTCTGCTGTGTTTCAGGCAAATCAAATTGAGGCTACGTCTTTTTTTGCCAGCGCAAGTAAACCATCAGGTTTTTCCAGTATTGGGAGTACCGTATTTAACCTTAAGGCGCTCACCGATGCTACGAGCACGATCTCTTCATTCGCAAGTGGACTGACGATAACGCTTTCTTATACTGCGAGTGATATCGCGGGTATTAGCGAATCTTCTCTTGCCATCTATCGCTATGACGGCTCATCGTGGTCAGCGCTTTCCAGTTGTTCAGTTGATACTGGCGCGCGCACCGTATCATGTACTACTACCGCTTTCTCCGATTTTGCGCTTTTTGGTACTACCGAATCATCGTCGAGTTCTCCCGCGTCGTCTTCCGCGGGTGGCAATGGTCCGCCGCTCAATATTGTACTTGCGCCATTTTCACCTCCTCCGCGTCCGCAGACTATTTATCCTGATGGGCGCATTGTCTATCACGATGAAGCTACAACGACTATAGAGATTTTTTCTGATAGGCAGCCGTCACAGAATATTCCAGATACGCCAGACGCATCAAAATCGCGCTATCCCTTTCAAAGAACACTGCGCGCACACATGCAGGGCGATGATGTTCGGCAATTACAACAGTTTCTCAATTCAAATGGATTTTTACTCGCGGTACGTGGAGTTGGCGCGCCAGGCAACGAGACAGATTACTTTGGTCCAATGACTCACAACGCTCTCGTAAAATTTCAAGAGGCACACGCGGCGGAAGTTTTGCATCCTGTTGGGCTTCAAAAAGGTACGGGTATTTTTGGTGCATCGACGCGTGCGTTTATCAATACTTTGCTGGTAGCGCAGTAGGCTTGCAGGGATTCATATTCCACTTTATCGAAAAATGCGCTAGTCTTGAGGGATGTCACGCGATGATGTTATTGTTCGATTTGAGGAGGTCTCGTTTGAATACGGGCCCAAGTACCCCATTCTCAAGGAGGCGAGTTTTCCTATTCGCCGTGGATCCAAGATCACGCTCATGGGGCAAAATGGCGCGGGCAAAAGCACGCTTTTTGGTCTTATCATGGGCATCCATAAACCAGAGTCCGGCGAGATACATATCGCAAGTGGCCTGACCATCGCTACTGCGCGCCAAGTCATCCCGCGTGATCAGATGGATTTGAGCGTGCGCGAGTTTTTTGAAAAATGTTTTACCAAAAAAGTGTATGATATCGACCCACGCATCGCCAAAGTACTCGAGGTAGTGCATTTGGTAGCCCCGCCGGATAAAATCATCAAGACATTTTCCGGCGGCCAGCAGGCGCGCCTCCTTTTGGCGTCCGCTCTCATCCAAGATCCTGATTTGTTGCTTCTTGATGAGCCTACCAACAACCTCGACAAGGCAGGCATCGAACATCTCACGCAGTTTTTGGTTGATTATAAAAAAACCTGCATCGTCATCTCGCACGATGCCGAGTTTCTCAATGCCTTTAGTACCGGTGTTTTGTATCTCGACGTATTCAAGCGCACTATCGAACAGTATGTAGGTAACTATCACAATGTAGTTAAAGATATTACCGCGCGTATTGAGCGCGAAAACAAGAAAAATGCGCAGCTCGCCAAAGAGATTCAAGAAAACAAAGACAAGGCAAACTTTTTTGCACAAAAAGGTGGCAAAATGCGCAATGTTGCCAAAAAAATGCGCGACAAGATCGAAGAGATGGAAGAATCACAGGTAGATGTGCGCCAAGAAGATAAAACCATCAGGCAGTTTGTCATCCCATCACAGCCCGAGGTAGTAGGCGACTTGCTCCATATCACGTCTTACAGCACGATCAAAAATCATAAGCCCGTCACGCACAAAGCTGACATCAAACTCAAGCGCAATACGCATCTTTTGATCAAGGGTCCTAATGGCATCGGCAAGACCACGCTCCTTGAGACCATCGCGCGTGGTGGCAAGGGCACCAAGATCATGGATGAGGTTACGGTGGGGTACTATCGCCAAGATTTTTCAACACTCAATTTCGAAGACACCGTAGGTGAGTCGCTCATGGAGGTGATGGATAAAAAAGTAGATGAAACCATGCGAGGCACGGCTGCGCGATTTCTTATCACACCCGCCATGATTCACACCAAGATCGGCAGATTGTCAGAGGGGCAAAAGGGTCTCGTAGCCTTTGCTCGCTTGGTCTTGCAAAAACCAGGACTTTTGATACTCGATGAGCCTACCAATCATATTAATTTTCGTCACATTCCTGTTATTGCGGAAGCATTGAACAAATATGATGGCGCCATGGTGCTCGTGAGCCACGTGCCTGATTTTGTAAAGCATATCCGCATTGATGAGGTCTTGGACCTCGAAAAATAGGGGGTATTTGACAAAATTCTTGAGATAGGTTACAATGGACATGTGCTGAGTATAGAAACTAAGTCGGGTTTTTTTAGCGTAGGCATAGTAACTTAAGATTATGATGAACGGAACAATCAAGACTCTTACGGACAAGGGATACGGTTTCATCTCTCGCGAAGGCGAAGTGAAGGATCTCTTCTTCCACTCCAAAGAGTTGAACGGCGTCATGTTTGATGAGCTCAAGGTTGGCGACACTGTCACCTTTGAGGTATCAGACGGACCAAAGGGTCCCGCCGCTACCAACGTATCACGCGCGTAAGCCGTCATACCAAAAACCGCCCCGAGCTCTTGCTCGAGGCGGTTTTTGTTTTATATAATGTATAGGACTAAGACGACACTGACATGATTGAACACGCAGTTATCTATCTCAAGGCGCTCATTGCCCAATACGGTGCATGGGGCGTTTTTGCGGCAACTATCGTTGAAGAAGTAGTAGCTCCTATCCCTTCGCCGTTTGTTCCTTTGTCTGCAGGTTTCTTGATGTTTCCCCCTACGGCAGATGTTGCTGCGGTGCTTATGCAAACCGCGGTACTGATCGCATTGCCGGTTGCAGTAGGTGTTGGTATTGGTTCGAGCGCAGTATATGCTATCGGGTTTTATGGTGGCCGGACGCTTATCGAGCGCTGGCAAAAGTTTTTGGGATTTACCTGGCGTGATGTTGAGCGCGTTGAGACACGCCTTACTTCCGGTGCGGGCGATGAGATTATTTTGTTTGCGATGAGGATCCTTCCCGTGATACCGGGTGTGGCGATCTCGGGTTTTTGCGGCATTGTGCGCTATCCGTTTCGCAAATTTATCACTATCACGCTTGTAGGATCATTTATACGCGCGCTCTTGCTGGGGATGCTTGGTTGGAAGGTAGGCGAGGTCTATACGCAATATGCCGATGCTATTGCTCATCTTGAAAAATATTTACTCGTAGCAGTACTCGCGGCAGCAGGCGTATACGGAGTGTATTTTTTATGGCGTCGCCATGCCGTCTCATAAATGGCGTGCATACCGAGGTTTTTTGCGGTAGTATGGTGACATACGACTATCTGTAAAAGTCTTTCATGCAGCCTGAATCTCTCGAACATCTCAAACGCTGGATCAAGAGCCTGCCTCGCTCGCGCATGCAGTATCCGCAGACACTTACCGCGCGCGTTAAATATTTTTTCTGGCGCGTGATTACGCCCATACATCCGTATGTACGCGACCTGCTCTTGCGGCTCCGCGTTTTACGTCACGAAGGGCGGCAAAACTTTTTGCTGGGCAGGGTAGCCAAGCACACCACGGTCAAAGAGTTTATTGCGCATCTTGTCGAGGTTGGCTATGGCAACCATTTTGTAGCGTGGCGCGATGATGGTGAGCTGGTAAGTTTACGCTATGTGGTGAGTTTTATGCATCAGTACCATATTCGCGTGTTTGAAGACGGGGAGGTACGTGCGCATTTTGAATACACGCCCGAGTGTTATCCCGTGTGGCATATGCATGAGGTAGATATGGAAAGTAGGCGCGAGGAGTTTCTCTCGCTCTTGGGTGACAAGATTGAGGTTGTCAGCTAGACCTTTTGAATCGTCGTATACAGCTTTTCGTGTAGCACAGAGGGATTGAGCATCTCACGCATTTGGTGCTGCACTTTGGGATCAATACCTTGGTTTGAAACTTCACGAATTTTTCTATGCACTGACGCGACCGAATCAAACGAGGTGATTAGGTGGTCAAGTCCTAGCTTTTTAAATGTTTCAGCGACGCCCATATTGTTACTGATGAGGGCTGGCGTTCCCGTGGCGATAGCTTCTTGCGCGACATTACCATAGGTCTCAAAGTGTGATGGGCTGATGATGACATCCATCGATCGGTAAAATGCGGCAAGATTTTTATTTGACACGGCGCGCTGAAACGTAATTACATCTTGGAATTTTGTTTTAACGATATGGCGCGTTGGCAGATCAGTCACGCTGGTAAAGCGCATATCGTTCCAGTGTCGTTTATTGTGACGCGCGAGTGAAGCGAAAAATTGAGGATTTTTGATCCTTGTCCAGCGCGACACAAGCCCGATATCTTTTTTACGTTTTTTCTTTGGAGCAGGAGACTCTTCGAAAAAATGTAGTGGTATAGGGTTTGGGATGACGGTAGCGTGCCGGATGGCATGACCAAAGACGCTCGCTTCTACTGTTTGCTGCGCAAGTTGCGATGGAAAGATGTAGTGCATGCTTTTTTGATCAAAGGATCGTTCCATCGCTCCAAATATATCGCGCGCGTGGTCAAACCAATTTTCTGTCTCCTTGGTAAGTAAGCCGTGGTAGTGCAATATAATTTTTTTGTGTTGGCGGCGCGCCGCTTGCAGAAGGCACCATGGCAAAAAATAGGTACCGTTCAGGAGTACGAGGTCGGGCCGTTCTTTGATGATTGCTTGTTCGTAGGTGGCGATGATTGGCTCGTAGAGTTTTTCTATATCTTCGAGTGTACGCGACTGTTTAATGGCGTCTCCAATGCCAATAAAATCGATAGTCCTATGTCTGAGTGAGAAGTGGGAGTCCTTGAGAGCAAATGCGCGTTTGTCATCTCTCGCTTCACCTGGGCGCTGTATATCAACGCCAACAATCCGTATGTTTTTACGGCTTTTTTCGAGAAACCCTATAAATTGCGTGAGCGATTGCGCAATGCCCGCAACGTTGTAAAAACGAATATTGGTGAGAATCTTCATGAGGTTCTTGCATAAAGTAATCGGTCGATATTTATATAAGTCGTTCCAGTATACGCGCTCGGAGGTGGAAAATCAACCATAGAGATTTTAAATAACTTATCAATAATCTTGTTTTTAGTGATATACTGTCTTGGCTATGACCCAAGATACCGCACTCTCCATACTTAAAACCGGCGCCAATGTGTGTATCACAGGTGAGCCGGGCTCGGGCAAATCATATCTCATAGGTCAGTACATCACGTATCTGCGTGATCACGGCATTGAGCCGGCCATCACCGCATCGACCGGTATTGCCGCAACGCACATTGGTGGCATGACCATTCATTCGTGGAGTGGCCTTGGTATACGCGATACGCTTTCTGATTATGATCTTGATTTTCTCGGACAAAAAGAAAAGCTCGTAGATCGCGCGCGCAAAACGCACGTGCTGATCATCGACGAGATCTCGATGCTCGACGCACACACTCTGGGCATGATCGATACGATCTTGCGTGCATTGCGGCAAAACCCCGCGCCGTTTGGCGGCATGCAAGTGATTTTTGTAGGAGATTTTTTCCAGCTCCCACCGATCGCGCGCGGCGGCAGGGCATCACGCTTTGCGTTTGAATCACCCTCATGGGCTGCCGCAAGCCTTCTAACCTGTTATCTGACTGAGCAGCATCGCCAAGAAGATGAAGTGTTTTTAGGGCTCCTTCTTTCAATTCGCAAGGGTGAGGTGACGCGTGATCTTCACAAACATCTCAAAGCTCGCAATATCGCGCCCGAGGCAGATGACACCATGCCGCAGCTTTTCTCGCACAATGCTGATGTCGATCACATCAACAAAGGCGAACTTTCAAAGATCCCCGGCAACGCGCGCATTTTTGATATGCAGAGCAAAGGGTCAAAGGCAGTGGTAGAGGCGCTCAAGCGCGGATGTCTTTCGCCCGAGACACTATTTCTCAAAGAAGGCGCGCGGGTGATGTTTACCAAAAATGACTTTGAAAATGGTTTTTTCAATGGCACGCTCGGCGTGGTGACCGGTTTTGCAAAGGATGATGGTATGCCGCTCGTCACACTCACCACAGGCGAGGTGATCAAAGTATTTCCTATGGAGTGGGCGGTAGAGGAGGGCGGCAAGGTGCTTGCTCGCATCACGCAAATCCCACTACGACTCGCATGGGCTATCACCATTCACAAGAGCCAAGGCATGTCACTCGATGCTGCGTGTATGGATCTTTCGGCAACTTTTGAATATGGGCAGGGGTACGTGGCGCTCTCACGCGTACGCTCACTTGCAGGCTTATATCTGTGTGGGTACAACGAAAAATCACTGCAAGTGCATCCACGTATAATAGCGCACGACGCGGCGTTTCTTGCCGCGTCAGGTGAGGCACAAGAAGTGTTTGCCGCTATGTCAGCGCTCGAGCTCAAAGACATGCAGCACAATTTTCTCCGCGCGTGCGGCGGTACTATTGAGAAGGGTGTACCCAAATCAAGTAAAAAGAAAATTCCCACCCATGAGGTTACGCGCGAACTTTTGATGCAAAAGCTTACTCCACAGCAGATTGCCAAAACGCGCGGCGTCACGGTAGGTACGGTCATTGAGCATTTAGAAAAGCTCGTACGCAAGGGGCTTATTGATATTGAAGCTGATTGCGCGCACTTCAAGCCTAGTGGCGCGCGGTTTGAGAAAATACGTGAAGCGTTTGAAGCCATACAGGGTTATGGTGGCACCCTGCAGCTGGTACCTGCGCGTTCCATGCTGGGTGATACCTATGACTATGAAGAGCTGCGTTTGGCGCGACTTTTCCTCGATGGCGACTAGCTCTTGCTATTTTTTACCAAATAGTATATAGTTGCGTTCTACCTATATATGGCCTATTTCAACAAAAACAACCGAGGCGGAGGTGACAGATTTGGCAAGCGAGGTGGCTTTGGTGGCCGCCCTGATCGCCCGCAAATGCACGACGCTGTATGTGACAATTGCGGCAAGCAGTGTCAGGTACCTTTTCGCCCTACCGGCGAGCGCCCCGTATATTGCAATGATTGCTTTGGCAAAGACCGTGACAATGGAGGTGGCTTTGAGCGCAAAGACCGTGGCCATGGCCGCGAAGAACGCCGCATGTACTCGGCAACCTGCAGCAACTGTGGCAAAAAATGCGAAGTACCATTTTTGCCAACCGGCGGACGTCCAACCTATTGCAATGATTGCTTTGGCAGCGTTGGTGGCGACCTTTCACTCGACGGCCCATCACGCGATGATCGCCCAAAGCGTTCATTCGATGATCGCAAGTTTACTGACAAGACTGGTACCCGCGGTGCTGACTACAAGGCAGATTTTGCTGCACTCAACGCCAAGCTTGATAAATTGATCACACTTCTCGCACCAAAAGAAACTGCAAAGCCCGCAGCCGAGACTCCAGTAGAGAAAGTGGCTGCAAAGAAGGCTCCAGCCAAAAAGGCAGCAGCTCCCAAAAAAGCAAAGAAGAAATAAAAGACAAAAAAGCTCTCGATTCCGAGGGCTTTTTTATTTCCAGCGGGTTATTTGTATGCTATTGATTTTTTATTAAAAACATGGTATAATCCCTTCTGGTAGTTCATGATAGATCTCCTCATAGTCCAAGAAAGGAAAGGAGACGACGATGATCAATTTGTATGTGGATCCCAAGAAGATTCCAATGCGTTGGCGCACTTTTCAGGCGCACGCCCGCCCGCGTTCGATCGCGCTTGATGGCTACGTGTCCGAGGGGCCACGCTTCAATCCTGAAGGTCCATGGGCGAACTTCAATCACCACGATGGCGTTTCTCGCCTCGAGACGCGCGCTACTTGCGCGCAGGTACTCATGGCATTGCGCCAAGGTCTTGTCGAGGCTTTCTCCGATGAGACGGGAGCGTTTGATGCCTCTGTCTTCGTCAACGACTGCGACGAAGATGTGTGCCTCTCGATCACGCTCTTGCGTCATGCGCATCTTGTCACGGGCGTGATGAATCCACTCGTCAACCGCCTCGTGTTCATGGAAGACATGCTGGATACGACAGCGGGCGCCTATCCCTTCCCGCGCAATCTCGGCGCACTCCACCAGGTGATGTGGGTATTCAACCCCTATCACCGCTTCCGCGCTTCGGGTCAGCTCGACCACCGCAATGCTCGCGAGTTTGCGCAAGTGATCCTCGACGTCGAGCAACGTGTGCTCGCATACGTTGCAGGCAAGGCAGACAACATCGAGCTTGATACGCGCTACGATGTCGTGGCACAGCACACAGGCTGGGTCATGGTGCGCGAGATCGGCGTCAACGCGCGCCTCGGCGTCTTTGCCGGCGGCAACAAAGCTTTTGTGGTCGTGCGCGAGCTGCCCAATGGTCGGTACGGCTACGTGATCTGCCGGTCGTCGCAGTTCGTGCCGTTTCCGATTCCAAAGTTCCGCGCGCGACTCAATGAGGCGGAGGGTCCTACGATCGGTGATCTGTGGGGTGGTGGCGATTTCGTCATTGGCAGTCCGCGTGTGAGCGGCAGTCGACTCACGCCCAAGGAGGTGACGGAGATTATCGAAAGAACGCTCGCCAGCAGGTGAGCGCAACACACGGGCGTCGGCAGTGTCTATGGACACGCCGACGCCCTTTTTATTTCTTGTAAACGTCGCACTTCTGTGCGATTTTTAGTTTATGGACACGGAGATTGAGGCAAAGTTTTTGGATATTGATCCGGCAGCGATTCGTAAGATGCTTGCTGCGAGTGGTGGCGTGCAAGAGCATGCCGAGGTTTTCATGAAGCGTAAAAATTTTGATTTTCCTGATTTTATACTTGAGAAGCGCGGGGGATGGGCACGCGTGCGCGCCGAAGCCGGCAAGACTACCATGAGCTACAAGCAGCTCAATGACCGCACGCTCCACGGTACTCAAGAGGTCAATTTGGTTATTGATGATTTTGAAAAAGGATGCGCGTTTCTGACGGCTCTCGGTCTTGAACAAAAGGCATATCAAGAAACAAAGCGAGAAAAGTGGATGCTCGGTGATGTAGAGGTGACTATCGATACGTGGCCATGGATACCCCAATTTGTAGAGCTTGAAGGTCCTACCGAAGACGCGGTGAGAGCTGCCGCGCAAAAACTTGGGCTTGATTGGGCGCATGCCATGCATGGCAGCGTCGAGACTGCATATCAAAAGTATTATGATTTTACTGAAGAAGAAATTGATCACTGGTCAGAGATAACTTTTATCCCCGAGCCCGATTGGCTCTTGGCACGCAAAAAATAACTCGCCTTGAAAAGCTTATATCGATGTGCGATTTTTAAGTTATGACACACTATATCTGTACAGGCACCTGCAAAGGGGTATCTGACAAAGAAGGAGTTTGCGGCGCCGAGATGTGCCCAAAGCACAACATGCCGCTCGAGGCGTGTGATTGCACTGACGGCAAGCACAATGGCCGCCAAGACCACGACACACCCGCGCCAGAAAACAAATAATTTTTAATATGAAGTACAAAGATGCCAAAGCGCGTCTCGAGGCCGCCCACGCGCTGTTTGTGGGTGATACCACCTCACGCGAAAAGATAAGCTCGGCACGCAAGCTTATTCGCGGCATCCACCCACGGCTCGATGAGCGCCTCAAAGCCGCCGATGACGCTTTCTCACAGTATGAGAAGCTAGACAACGGTGAATATATTGAGCTATCAGCCGAACATTTGCCTGAGGATACGGAAGACCAAAAAAAGCGCAAAAAGGCCTTGCTGCTCTTTATCCGCTTTTGGAAAGATCTGCAGGGTGAGATATCACGCGTTGAGGCAGAGCTCTATGCGGCTGAGATAAACAATGGCACCGTAGATAAGACTTCATTTCTCAAAAAAGTATTTGGCGCCGCCAAGGGGCCCGTGGGTATTGTAACCATTGTGGCTGTTGGTGCGGCCATAGTGTTGCAGGCGACATCAGTGCACATGACGATCAAAAACAATGGCTGTGGCACTATGACTCCGGCATCATTACCCATACCACTGCCAGGCCTTTCTCTGCCGAAAGAATCTATCGTCAGTGGAGGGTCTGCAGTGGCTAGGTTGCCCGCCGTCACCGTGACGGTTGATGGTACTCAATCAGGATTTTTATACTTGAGTGCACTCAAGCTCGATTTGTCATTTCAAATACCACCCGATATCAAAGATGTAACACTCAACGGCCAGTCACTACTCAAGAAAACCACAGAGATAGCGCTCGCTAATCAAAAAAATCACGAAATAGTATTTTCGTGTAAATAAAGTATGACAAAGAAAAATATTCTTTTTGATTTTGATGGCGTGATCGTCGACTCGTTTGCCGCGTGCTTTGAGGTATCACGCGCTATTCATCCTATTTTAACCGAAGAGACATACCGCAAGCGCTTTGAGGGCAATATTAACCATGCATTTACCGATCAAGAGCATGATGATCGATGTCGTCATGATATAAACTTTTTTGATGAGCTACGCCCTCGGTTAGCCCAAGCCCCCGTGTTCGAGGGGATGCTCGATGTGATCGATGAGCTGCACAAAGAATATCGCTTGGTAATTGTGTCATCGACAATCTCGGCGCCCATTCGCGAGTATTTAGAAGGTCACAATATTGCAAATCATTTTGATGACATTTTGGGAAACGATATACATACCAGCAAAGTAGAGAAGATCAAAATGGTTCTTCAGAAATATACTCTCGAGGCAGGTGATTGCGTGTTTGTGACAGATACGCTTGGCGATATGCGCGAAGCCGCCGAGGTGGGAGTTGGCGCTATTGCGGTGTCATGGGGATTTCAAAGGCATGCGACGCTCGAGCAGGGCAAGCCCTTTCGGGTGGTTGATGCTCCCGCTGATTTACTCAAGGCAGTTTCTGCATATTTTCATCAGTAAATAAGTTATACTAGGCGTATGATTGCACATACAGGGCTCCCCGTGAGCGACTACAAAAAAGCAAAAGAGTTTTATATCAAAGCGCTCGCCCCACTCGGCTATACAAACAACATGGAGCACGGCGAGGCCGCGGGTTTTATGGAAGGCGGGCATACCAGCTTTTGGATAGGGAAGAACCCCAAGGGCGTGGTCCCACTGCACGTAGCCTTTGAGGCAAAAAACAAAGAGCAGGTAGATGAGTTCTACATTGCTGCGCTTGCCGCAGGGGCTACAGACAACGGCGCCCCCGGGTACCGCACCCAGTACTGGCCCGGCTACTACGCTGCATTTGTGCACGATGCTGACGGCCACAATGTTGAAGTTGTGTGGTACGACTACAGCAAAGAAGAGAAGAAATAATTTTTACAGAGGATGGCGAAGCAAGCGAGAAACAACCTTGCATATATAGACGGGCAAAATCTTTACATGGGTACCGCAAAGCGGGAGATTGACCCATGGAAGATTGATTTGGCACGCTTTCGTATATATCTTGAGCAAAAATATAGCGTCGGCGAAGCGTACTATTTTCTAGGTTATGTGCAAGAGGCAAATCAAGATCTGTATGAGGAAATCCAAAAAGCAGGATTTATATTGATATTTCGTGAGCACAACCCGGCGATGATGGGGAAAAAGAAGGGCAATGTAGATTCAGATATTATTTTCAATATCATGAAAAAGATGTACAAGCATGAAGATTTCGGCAAGATCGTTCTGGTATCGGGCGACGGTGACTACAAGTCACTTGTCGATTTTTTAATCGAAGAAAGCAGGTTTGCAAAAATCCTATTTCCAAATAGAAAGTTCGCATCTTCGTTGTACAAGAAATTAGGGTCTCAATATTGCGATTCTTTGGAGAATATAAAAAGCAAAATTGGGCTAAAAAAAGAAAAGGGCTCCTTAGGCAGTTAACCGTCCGGATCCCTTTTCGTCTGAATACCCCCATGATAGCTATTTTTTACCAAAAGTCAAGATAGGTTTTAGCCTTGAAAATAAGGCGAAAAAGTGCGATTTTTAGGTTATGAAGGATGTTGCGTTTGCAAATAGAGAGGAAATAATTTTCTTGTCGGAAGTGGCACGATAGAAAAACCTAAGTTTCGGCTCTACTTACAGTATTCGCTGTTTTTGCCCTCTTTTCCGTCGCCGCCAGGGAAGCTTCGTACCCTTGTTTCCTCTTCTTGAGGGAGTAGATCAAACCAGCATACGCCATAATACGTGTTCCAGGGCGCATACCCGTAGAGCTCACGAAATTGGGGATCTTGCGAGGCTTGGTTTGTCTGCCTCAAATCAGACACGCCCCAATCGAATCCGGGTCGCTCGGGATGCGCTTTTTCTTGCAGACCGGTAACGACCACTTGGCCCTTTTTTACAAAATATGGGGGAATGACTTGCTCGTTCCGTGAGTCTCCGTATGCTTTGAGCGGAATTTTGTCGACAACCGCCTGGATATCCGGTGGCAAAACTCCGAAGTGTCCGCCGCCAAATTGTATGCCGCACGGATGCTGGAATGTGAGGCCGTAGTGGAGACCAAATTCGTCGGTAAATTTTGCGACCGACGTAAGATAGCCGTCCATTGGTGCGCGGAGGTCAACTTTTTTTCCTTCGGGCTTGAGTATAAAGCCGCCGTGAGGTTTAAAATCTTTGGGGCCGTCACCGCGCACCTGCCCAGGATAGAGAATGGCGGTAACCAAATTTAAATCCACTGGTGCTGGAAGTACAAGTGGGTCAGGGCATGCGGGCGGCGTTCCTTCGCGTGCCCAATAATACCAAGCGCTTGTTTTCGAGGGGTCGTATTCCCAATAGGGCCGAGTCTCTTGGGGCGGTTGTTGCAGTTCTTTAGCTTGAGGTGGTGGCGGAGGCGGAGCAGGTTTGGTTCCTCCCGTTTCAATTTTCGCAAGCATTGAGCGGAGCGTAGAGAGCGTTGCCGTATCGAGCCCGCGACGCGCGAGGTCGTCGAGTTGGCGCGTCATTGATTCGTGCCGTGTGGGAGAAATGCCGCCCGATTTGAGTGCATATTCAAGCTCAATCTTGAGTTTCGCTGCCTCGTCACTAGGCTTGGTAGATTGCGAAGCATCAGGGTTCCAGCCGTCTCTGGCTTGGGTGTCAAAAGGATTTTTGTAGTTTTGGTCTTGTGTCTTGCCTTCTTGTGTTTGTGCGGAGTCGGTGGCAGGCGGGGGTGCGCCCGCTATTTTCTCGGACGGCGTTTCTTCGCCCGGCTCGTAGGTTATATAAAACGCACCTCCGAGTACAACAAGAATAAAAACGCCCAGTACTGCAAGAGATACAAAACCAGATTGTTTGTTCATAAATATAGTATAGCACTTTACCAGTAGTTCATTGAATAACCTCCGCTTTTGTACGATTTTTAGGTTATGCCAAAAGTATACGCAGAAGAAGATATTGGCAGGTATCGCCGGTGAGGGTTTACCGTTTGAAAAGTAAGACCTTTCGTGGGATTCTTGGGTTATGCCGAAGAAAGATCCTAAAAAAGATATTGTGATTTATCAGTCAAAGTCCGGGGCGATTGAGCTTCGCGGCGATTTTAGCGCTGAGACTATTTGGGCTACACAGGCACAGATTACGGAAATTTTTAGCATCGATCGCACCGTAGTTACCAAGCACATACAAAATATCCTAAAAAGCAAAGAAGTCGAGGAAAAAAGCAATGTGCAAAAAATGCACATTGCAAATTCAGACAAACCAGTCGCATTTTACTCGTTAGATATTATTCTCGCGGTTGGCTACCGTGCAAATTCTGCGCGAGCAATAGACTTTCGCAAATGGGCCACCAAGACACTCCGCGCACATATCACCCAGGGCTATACCATAAACCGCAGGCGTATTGCTCACAATTACGATGAGTTTATGAAGGCAGTCGCAATATCAATCCAGCGAGTTTGACTGTTTTGACGCTCTTGATTGCCGAGAGCGATCCAAAGAAAAAGGGTCAGATGGTGGCCCTTGTCACACAATTGTTACGGTAAGGCATCGCTGGCGAAGGTCTCTCGTTTGAAAAGTAAGGTTTTTCATGAGACTCTTGATCTATGGTGCAGAAAGATAAAAACAATATTGCATACATAGACGGCGCAAATTTACATAAGGGCGTCGAGTCATCTGCGTGGAAGCTTGACTACCGGCACTTTAGGTCTTGGGTGCGTCAAAAATTCGGCGTTACGGATGCGTATCTATTTATCGGGCTTGTATCGCAACGCGCCGATTTATATACGTCTTTACAATCCAAAGGGTATATATTGGTATTTAAAGAAGTCGTTTACGACGGATCAGGAAAAGCCAAGGGAAATTGCGATGCAGATTTAGTGCTCAAAGCCGTGAGGGATTACTATGAAAAAAATCCTACCTCTGTTCTGCTTGTCTCGAGCGATGGGGACTACGCACCCCTTGTTCGTTTTTGGCAAGAAAAGAAAGTTCATTGCACCATTGTTTCTCCCGCGCCAATTGCCAAATGCTCTATTTTATTAAAGCGCACAGGAGCGCCAATCATCTATCTCGAAGATATGAAGCACAAGCTATCGTACAAGAGCCCAAAATAAAAAAGCCCCCAGCAGGGACGTATCCGTGCAAGGGTCTTCTTCGTGGTGATGTCTCTATGCTAGGGTCAAAATACCTTTTTGTCAATGCATCAGTTCGCCTTGAAAAATCGCACCAAAAGTGCGATTTTTAGGTTATGAATGAAGCATATAGCTGGTATCAGACTCTGATCAGGCCATCATGGGCGCCGCCAAGCTGGCTTTTTGGCCCCGTATGGAGTGCGCTCTATGCGATCATTGCGGTTACTTTTGGCGCGGTGTTTTACAAAGCGTTTACCGGCAAGATTTCGTGGATGGTAGCGCTACCGTTTGCGCTCAATCTTGCGTTTAACTTTGTCTTTACGCCGATACAGTTTGGGCTCAAGAACAATCTGTTGGCTTCGATAGATATTATATTGGTGCTTAGCACGCTCGTTTGGGCGCTGGTGGCTATTTGGCCGTATGCCAAGTGGATCGCCCTTGCCAATATCCCGTATGTTGTATGGGTTTCGTTCGCGACAGTGTTGCAATTGACCATAACATGGTTGAATAGGTGATATATGCCAAAGAAGATCTGCAAGGCCATAAACACCAAAGGCAAAAAATGCATCGTCCCCGCTAAAGACAGCAGTGATTATTGTTTTCGGCATGGAGATACTGCAAAGGTCTGTAGCCGTGGCCACAAATTTCAAAAATCAAAAACCACGCTCACGTGTCCTGTATGTTGGCCCGGGAGGTATAAGAAAAAATAGTTTATGCTCAACTGGAACGAAATACGCAGTAAAGCCATTTCTTTCGCACGAGAATGGGAGGGTGAATCAAGGGAGATGGGCGAGTATCAATCATTCTGGGATGAGTTTTTTAATATTTTTGGAGTTCGACGAAGAACGGTTGCTCGGTATCAAGAAAAAGTAAACCTGATCGGTGAGCGACATCGTGGATTTATAGATTTATTTTGGCCGAACACTCTTATTGTTGAACATAAAAGTAGGGGTGAAGACTTGGATAGTGCATATGATCAAGCAGGGTCTTATTTTGATGCCTTAGCCGAAGAAGATCGTCCTCGATATATTATTGTTACAGATTATGCGCGTATTCGCTTTTATGATTTAGAGGCGGAAAGCGGGGTTTACAGGGAAGAGTTTAAAATACATGAATTACCTCAAAAGATAAGACTCTTTAGTTTTGTTCCGGGGTTCAGAGCACGCGTTTATCGAGAAGAAAACCCTATTAATGTAAGGGCTGTACGTGCAATCGGGAAACTCTATGAAGCGGTTAAAGAAACAAATTATACTACTTCAGCGATTGATAAGCTACTAACAAGGCTTGTTTTCTGTTTCTTCGCGGATGATACGGGTATTTTCAATAAGGATTTTTTTCTTAACTATATTGAAGAAAAGACCAACAGAGATGGTTCAGATATTGGGGCTCATTTATCATTAGTTTTTCAAATTTTAAATACTCCTTTTGATCAACGGCAAACGAATTTGGACGAAGATCTTGCGGCGCTTGAATATATCAATGGCGGGCTTTTTGCAGAAGCGTTGCCTACGCTTTTTGGCAGTAGTTCGATTCGTTCGGCGATAATTTCCGCCATGCAGTTTGATTGGTCAGTTATATCGCCCGCAGTATTCGGGTCTATGTTTCAATCGGTGATGGACGACAAAGCACGCCATGACTTGGGTGCTCACTATACATCAGAGAAAAATATTCTCAAGGTTATTAGTGGCTTATTCTTAGATGATCTGGGAAAAGAGCTAAGGAGCGCGGGATCTAATAAGGCTAAGCTCAATAATCTTTGGAATAAAATTTCCCAGATAACTCTTCTTGACCCAGCATGCGGTTGCGGAAATTTTCTCGTTATTTCTTATCGAGAATTACGTAGAATTGAGCTCGAGATTATAAAGCGCCTGCACAAAGATGCGGCGAGTAAAGTTGATGCTGGACAAAACGTTTTGCAAATGAGCGTTGATCTTTCGGAACTCTCAAAGCTTTCTATAGAGCGGATGTATGGCATCGAAATTGAACCTTTTCCTGCTCAAATCGCCAAACTATCATTGTGGTTGATTGATCACATGGCAAATGTTCAGCTTGGTGATTATTTTGGCCAACCCTTTCGTAAACTCCCACTCACAGAGCAGCCAAATATTGTCCAAGACAACGCCTTAAGAATTAACTGGGACTCCATTGTTCAAAAGGATGAGCTTTCGTATATACTTGGTAATCCGCCATTTATCTCAAAGCAAGATCGAGACGACAATCAAAGAGAAGATATGAGGCTGATTTTTGGCGACTTGAAAAGCGGAGGAGAACTTGATTATGTTGCTGCTTGGTATATGAGGGCGGCGAATTTTGCTAAAGATTCAAATATTGCGGTTGCTTTTGTCTCTACAAATTCAATTACGCAGGGTGAGCAAGCTGGTATTTTATGGGAAAAGCTTCTAAACATGGGCCTTAAAATTAATTTTGCGCACCGTACATTTAGGTGGACAAACGAGGCACCCGGCAAAGCAGCTGTTCATTGTGTCATCATCGGTTTCTCATTTATAGAGCAAGAGGAGAGACACATTTTTGATTATGCAGATTTAAGTGGCGAGCCCCATAGTATCATTGTCAATAACATCAATCCATATCTTGTCGGCGCAGAAAATATTCTAATTACTTCTCGTAGAAAACCGATCTGTGACGTTCCGCCGGCAGTGTTTGGCAGTATGCCTAATGATAATGGTTTTTTGCTTTTTGATAACGAGAGTGAAAAAAATGAATTTTTACAAAAAGAGCCTAGTGCAGAAAAGTTTATTAAACCACTACTTTCCGCAAAAGAATATCTTAATGGGGGAATGAGGTATTGTTTGTGGCTCAAAGGAGCAACTCCCGACGAATTACGCTCTTTACCGGGCTTGTTTAGACGTATCGATTCGGTAAGGTCTTATAGGGAATTATCTTCACGAGAGGCTACGCGACGTTTAGCGCAAATTCCCTATCTTTTTGGTGAAGATAGACAGCCACAAACAAATTATGTCCTTATTCCTAGGGTAAGTTCAGAGAGAAGAAAATACGTCCCCCTTTCTTTTTTTAGTCCTGACTATATAGCGGGTGACACTTGTATTATTGTTCCCAGCGCTACTTTATATCACTTTGGTATTTTACAGTCTGTCATGCATATGGCATGGATGCGAACTGTGTGCGGGCGATTAAAGAGCGATTATCGGTATTCAAATGAGCTTGTTTATAATAATTTTCCTTGGCCTAATGATATCAACAAGTCGCAGCAAAAAGTTGTGGAGAGCGCTGCTCAAGTAATACTTGAAGTTCGTAAGGAATTTTCCAATTCGACACTTGCCGATTTATATGATCCAAGAGCGATGCCTAAAGGGTTATTAGATGCGCACCATGCCCTTGATAGGGGAGCGGATGCTTGCTATGGAAGACGAGCTTTTAAAACAGAAGCAGAGCGTTTGGAATTTTTGTTTGAACTGTATCAGAATTATACTGAGAAGGAGGCTGGATCGGCGAAGCAAAATCGGTCTAAGAAGAAAATAAGCAAACTTTAATTTTATGAATATCCAACACGGCGATAAGATTTCTGTTTTATATGTTTTTATTGATGCTTCTAATGTTTGGGCTGCTCAAAAAGTGAAGGGCAAAATGTTTGATTTCGAAAAGTTAAAGAATTTTCTAAAAAATAAATATAACGCAAAAGAAATAGCGATTTTTTACTACACTGCATACCCAGCAAACGGAACTCGTGATTATAGTCTTGATGAAAAACATAAGTTTTTTACATATCTTAAAAAAGGTCTCGGTTTTGTTGTTCAAAAGAAAGAACTAAAACGTATCGTTATTCATTCTAACGAAGGAGATAGTGTAAAAGAGAAGGGAAATATGGACGTGGAAATGACTATAGATGCTCTAAATAATATAGATAAATACGATATAGCCGTTCTTTTCTCGGGTGATTCTGATTTTCTTGCTTTAGTAAGTTATTTAAAGAATCATCATAAAAGCGTTTATATCTATTCATCAAAAAATAATATTTCGGAGGAACTGCGAACTGGTGGCGATGGCTATATCGACGTACTGACAATTGAAGAGGATATTTGGGGTAGAGAATTGAAATATAGAAGACAAAAATAAAAGCAGCCCTCCGCGAGGAGGACTACTCTAGGATGTAATACTCTAACGGTCCAAATGGGAGAACCGAAAGACAAGATCATCATAGCAAAATTAGACAGAAAGTCAAGCCGTTGTGTATATCTTAAAATGATTTCTTGATATGCGATAATCGAAATACGACCTCACAAAATATTATTACAATACAATCAACTATTAAGGCGTTCATTGAAAAGATGTGGGGGAATTGGACGGAGTCGCAGCATATTATGGGGTGGGCGCTCGACCAAAGCAACATTCCTATAAGCTTGAGGATGTAAGCATCAAATATATTATATGAACAAAAATATATCTAAAATCAAAGCGATAGCAAAAGATGTTTATAAGGTGCTTGGGTCGGGGTTTACCGAGTCAGTGTATGACAAAGCTATGCAGGTTGGGCTTCGTTCGGCAAAGATCAGATATGACTCACAAAAAGTAGTAGAGTTGTTATACAAAGATCATTATGTAGGTGAGGGGTATTTGGATTTGATCGCGCATATCGGCAAAGAAAGGGTGCTTATTGAGTTAAAGGCGGTATCGAGCGAGCTTGGAGTCGCAGAAGATACACAGATCAGAAACTATATGAGGCGTCTTAAGATCAAGACGGGTTTACTCATAAACTTTCAACAACCCGGCAAAAAAGAAGGCAAAACCCAACTTGAATGTAAGGAAGTTACCCTATGACATCCCAACAAACTTGAGAATGTTGGTCTGAAGTACGAAGAAGTCAATTTATAATAAAATATCACTATGAGAAAAATAATTGTAGTTGAGTTTGTAACGTTAGACGGTGTGATGCAGGCGCCGGGAGGGCCGGAGGAGGATGTATCGGGCGGTTTTAAGTATGGAGGTTGGACGGTGCCGTACTTTGATGACTTTGCGGGCAAAGTCATGAGTGAACAAATGTCGCTCACCGGGTCTGAGCTGCTTTTGGGCCGCAAGACGTATGAGATTTTTGCAAGCTACTGGCCGCAGCACGCAGCGGACTGGCCGGGTATCAACGAAGTAAAAAAATATGTCGCATCTGATGATCCAACGCTCAAGCTTGCTTGGGAAAATTCTGTGCTTCTCGGTGGCGATGTCGCCGAAGCGGTAAAGAAACTAAAGAGTGATGGTGGCCCCGATCTGCAGGTGTGGGGGAGTAGCAATCTCGCACAAACGCTTTTAAAGCATGATTTGGTTGATGTATTGCGTCTCAAAATTTTTCCCATAACACTTGGCAATGGCAAGCGACTTTTTGCCGAGGGTACCATTCCACTTGCTTTCAAACTCATAGACAGCAAAGTGTCGCCCGCAGGGGTCATCATCGCTAACTATGAGCGGGCAGGTGAGGTGAAGACAGGGTCATTTTAATCTTTACACAACACAACAGGCCAACAAACTTGAGAATGTTGGTATGATAGAATATATTAATTCAGAATAAAGCATAATCATGAGTGTATTTGCAGCGGGCGCGGTTATAGAACAAAATGGGAAGTTTTTGATGGTGCAAGAAGCAAAAGAAAAAGTGCGCGGGCTTTGGAATTGGCCCGCGGGGCGCTTGGAAGAAGGTGAGACGTTTGAAGGTGGCGCCAAACGCGAGACAAAAGAAGAGACAGGTTTTGATGTAGAGATCGGAAGAGAGATTGGCGAGTGGCCGGGTGACGACAATCCCGAGAGCCATAAAAAGTTATTTGTAGCCAATATCATAGGGGGCGAATTAAAAGTTTTAGAAGGCGAACTTCTCGACGTCAAATGGTTTTCTGAAGAAGAAATACGGGCCATGAAAGACAAGCTGCGCAGCCCGTGGGTTCTTGAGGGCTTGGATTTGTTAAAAGGGTAGAATCTATACTTGAGTTTGAAGAAGTCGCTCTACGATATACCAACAAACTTGAGAATGTTGGTATATCGTTTATCATGAATGTATGGCAAAGATGAAATCGCCAAAGCAGATGGAACGGCATCTCAAGGGGATCGCCAATCATCATCGCATTGCGATATTGCTCCTAATCGCAAAACGCGAAGGTATCACACTCGAAGGCATCATTGATGAGCTGGAGGCAAACGCCAAGACGATAGGCGAACACACGCGGCGCTTGTATCTGGCAGGACTCATCAACAAGACATATCACGGCAAATTTGTGGAGCACTCACTCTCACCGTACGGCAAGACATTTGTACAATTTCTCAAATCATTTCGAGAGACAACATGATATCCTTACAAACTTGAGAATGTTGGTATGAAGAAAGAGGAGGATTTTGATATACTGCTCGCATGTTGAAATCATCGGTAGAGCGGGAAATATGGGATGTGGTGGTCATTGGCGGTGGTCCTGCAGGCATGATGGCGGCGGGGCGGGCGGGTGAGCGCGGGCTCGGTGTTTTGCTGCTTGAGAAAAACCCCACGCTTGGTAAAAAGCTCCTTATTACCGGCGGCGGCCGGTGCAATGTGACCAACAACAAGCCCGAGGTCCGCACCATGCTCGCCAAATACAAAAAGAGTGACAAGTTTCTTTTCTCTGCATTTGCCCAATTTGGCGTAGCCGAAACACTCGATTTTTTCCATACGCGCGGCATGGCAACTAAAGAGGAGGCAGAGGGTAGAATATTTCCACTTTCAAACAAGGCCAAGTCAGTGTGGGATGTGCTGGTGGCATATATGAAAAAAGGCGGCGTAAAAATTCAAACGCGCGCCGAGGTCAAAAAAGTTTTCTTTGATAAGGCTACAGAGCGCATGGTCATTACGCTTGCGGATGGGTCAACTATCTACGCAAAGCATTGCGTTGTGGCGAGCGGAGGCACCTCACGGCCCGAGACGGGCTCTACTGGTGAGGGGTTTGGTTGGTTGCGTGACCTTGGCCATACCATCATCAAAAATGATATGGCGCTGGTACCAATTCGCCTCAAAGACGCGTGGGCAAAAAAGCTGGCAGGTGTGGTATTGAGCGATATCAAGCTCACTACCTATCAGAATGGTGCCAGACAAAAAGCATACAAAGGAAAGCTTCTTTTCACTCATGTGGGCATCAGCGGTCCTACCGTGCTCAATATGTCGAGAGACGTAGGCGAGCTGTTGTCCAACGAAGAAGAGGTTGTGATCATGCTCGATCTTTTCCCAACGCTTGATGGTGGCGCACTCAGAAAAAAACTCCAAGAGGTATTGGTCACACAGAGCAATAAAAAAATAAAAAACACACTTGCATCGTTTATCGCCCCCGCACTTGCCTTGCCCATGCTCGCCCAGGCAGGTATCGACGGCGAGACGCCGAATCATAGTGTACGCACTGCCGAGCGCGCAGCGCTCGTCTCTCTTTTAAAATCAGTGCCCCTGCATGTCGCGGGCTTATTGGGCAAAGACAAGGCGATAGTCTCATCGGGAGGCGTTACCTTGAGTCAGATTAATTTCAAAACTATGCAGTCACGCATAGTGCCGCAGCTTTTTGTGGTGGGTGATATGCTCAATATTGACCGGCCTTCGGGGGGATATAGTTTGCAGCTTTGCTGGACTACCGGATATGTCGCAGGTAGCAAGGTTGGTATGTAGTAGCTGATTGATATATCATGGTGGTGACACATTATCGGTAAAAAATATTTATATGAAAAAGTTTATAGCACTGTATATGATGCCTGCCTCAGCAATGGCAGAGATGATGAAAAATTCAACACCCGAACAGCGCAAAGCGAGTATGGGCGAGTGGGTCGAGTGGACGAAAGTACATAAAGAAATCGTCGACATTGGTGCACCACTCGGTAAAAACAAGCGAGTAGCCGCAGGTGGCACAACGGATACCAACAATGAGATTGGCGGATATTCGTTTATCGAAGCTGAATCGCACGAGGCCGCAACTGCAATTATGGCCGATAGTCCGCATCTTAAAATGCCGAGCGCGTACGTCGAGATCATGGAGTGCCTGTCGATGGGGATGTAGACATAAAATTTTCGCACGGATAATAACATCCCAATAAACTTGAGAATATTGGTATGATAGAATCTGTTAATTTAGAATAAAGCATGATCATGAGTGTATTTGCAGCAGGTGTTGTTATTCAAAAAGACGAAAGGTTTTTTAATGGCGCGTCGAGATAAAACAAGAAAGACAATACAAAAATCGCAGCGGGCGTTTGTATTCAAGCGTGATAAATATATTTGTGGATATTGCGGGGCTCGTAAAAAGCCAAGTAGTTTAGCAGTAGATCATATCATCCCCGTGCGATACGGCGGATATCACGGTATTGAAAATTGGGTTGCCGCATGTCGTTCATGTAATCGTAAAAAGTGGTTGTATGCGCCGCGCGAAAAAGGTACTCCAAAGCTTGGTTGGTATACGGGCAGGGTGGTGGCGAAAGCTACTTGGCTTGCGAAGGGTAAAAAATTTCCCGCGCGCGTGCCAAAAATTTCTTATAAGAAAAAATAAGTATATGATATTAAATAACGTCAAAAATATGTTGGGGCGCAGTAGCGTCACAATTTATTATCAATACCGTTAATAATACTAACTATGAAAAAGATATTGTTTGCAGTAATCATCATCACCCTTGCGGTGGGCGGATACTACTATCTCAAGATTGATGATGCAAAGACTGGCGAGAGCCCTGAGAATCAAAAGACCGTCTACAGCAAAAATGATGTTGGTTTACAGTTTGAGTATCGCACGGGTCCTGCAGGATACGTGGTAGAAGAGCGCATGCCGGTAGATCTCGGCACGGGTCTTGCGCGTGTGATTCTTTTGATGCGCACGGAAGACAGCGCCAAGACGCCACCCATGGGTGGCGAGGGTCCGCCCGTCATCGCTATCTCGATTTTTGAAAACACCAAAAAACAGTTTGCGCGCACGTGGGCTGATGAAAACGCGCAGTATAGCAATATCAATCTTGCACAGGGTGATATCAGCGAGGCCGTGGTGGGTGGTGCCAACGCCATCCGCTATATGGCTGATGGTCTGTATGCATCAGAAAATATCGTGGTAGCGCATGGTGATAGTGTGTACGTGATCACGGGTCAATTCATCGATGCTGATTCTAGTCTGCGTCGTGATTTTGCCCCGCTCGTCAGTTCGATTACGTTCATCAAAAAACCAGGTCAGGAGTAACAGATAATTTATTTCTAAATAAAACAATACCATGAAGAAGGGAGGATACGTTGATGGATTTGTCTTCACAGTGCCAAAAAAGAATATAGGCGCCTACAAAAAAATGGCGGGGGAAGCGAGTAAAATATGGAAAAAATTTGGCGCGCTCGAATACTACGAGTGTGCGGGAGATGACTTGAAGGTAAAAACAACACCTGGTATGGACAAGCCCCGCGCGTTTAAAGAAATGGCGAAGGCGAAAGATGTTGATACCGTATGGTTCTCTTTTATCGTTTTCAAAAATCGTGCCCAGCGCGATACAGTAAATAAAAAGGTCATGGATTACTTTGGTAAGAAATATGCCGACCAGAAAGACATGTCGATGCCGTTTGATATAAAGCGCATGGCGTACGGTGGGTTTAAGGTCGTGGTCAGTAGCTAATTATGCAGAAAATAATTCCACATCTCTGGTACGACAAAGAGGCGCGCGAGGCCGCTGAGTTTTATGTCTCTGTATTTGGTGGTGATTCAAAGGTAACAAAGATCAATACTATCAAAGATACGCCGTCGGGCGATTGTGATATCGTGTCGTTTCAGATTTGGGGGTACAAGCTAATGTCGATCAGCGCGGGGCCAGTATTTAAGCTCAACCCGTCGATATCTTTTATGGTCAATTTTGACCCGTCGCAAGACAAAGATGCCAAGACCAAGATCGATCAGATTTGGACGAAGCTTGCCGATGGCGGCAAGGTGCTGATGCCCATCCAAGAATATCCATTTAGCGAGCGCTACGGCTGGGTTGAAGACAAATACGGTCTTTCGTGGCAATTGATTTTGACGAAGCCTGAGGGTGAAGAGCGTCCGCTCATCATCCCATCGATGCTGTTTGTAACTCCAACTTGTGACAAAGCAGAGGAGGCAACAGATTTTTATCTCTCGATCTTTAAAAACGCAAAGCGTGGCGCACTTGCGATCGAGAAGAGCGGCGCGATCTCCGGGGAGCTTGCGCTTGCGGTCCTCGAAGATGTGAACCGGTCTAGATATTTTGGACACAAAGGTCGAGATTAACGCACCGTTGTGTCATATGTGTGTGCACATTACCGCGGTATCTTGCTTATTTTTTGATTTTGTGTCATTCTTTTTAGGGTCTTACGTTTGTACTTTGTGATGTCGGCACTAAGCCGAACGGAGGAGAGTCCCATGACGTACTATGTGCGAGTAGTGTTAGTCGCGTTGTTTCTGACGATGAGTTCGACGAGCGCAAGGGGTTCGAGCGCACTTGGTGATACCGAGTGCCTTCTGATGTGGAGTTTTACCTCCCTCTGCTCTGATCTCGGGCGGATGATGGGCAGCAATGAGGCCAAGTGTGCCAAGCTCGGAGAAGAGATCAAGAATGATCCGAGAATGGCGAAGTTTCGCGAGAATCCTTCCTCTGCTTATTTCCTCTCGACTATGACGGAAATTTGCTCGCTGGCGTGTCGCTCTCCTCTCCCGAACTTGTCGTATCCCGGGTTCAAGATCATGTTCTGTTCAGAGCCCTAAAGGAAAACGGTTACTGGCTCTACCCGAGCGAACCGCATGGTTCGCTCGGGTCTTTTTTATGATATTCTTCACTGTGATTAATTGTGCTACAATAAAACCATGAAAAAACTCCTTTGGGTTATCGGTGTTCTTATCCTGTTGGTGCTTTTGTTTGGCTTTTCAACGCATTTATCTACCGCGAGAAGCAGCGCGATGACGGCATTGGCTTTGATGCTAAAAATGCCCGATATCTCATCGATGGCAAATTTGTAACGCTCAAAAATGGCGTAGCCGAAGAGCCGGTGGCGCCGGGGTCAGCTACTATGGCTGTCACGCGCTATTTTGGCAACGCGATTGAGGCGGATCTTGATGCTGATGGTGATATGGATACGGCCTTTTTGGTCACACATGACGCAGGCGGCAGTGGCAATTTTTATTACCTCGTGGCCGCGCTCAAAGAAGAGGGTGGGTACCGCGGTACACAGGGTGTGTTGATTGGTGATCGCATTGCTCCGCAGACCACCGAATTTCGCAATGGTGTGGTTATCGTCAACTATGCTGATCGCAAACCTACCGAACCCATGACTGCTACGCCGTCTGTGGGTAAGAGTTTGCATCTCAAATACAGTACTGCAACACAGCAATTTGGTGAGTTGGTGCCAGAGTTTGAAGGCGAGGCTGATCCGAGCGTGATGAAGCTTGATATGAAGAAATGGACCTGGATATCAGCAGGTTTTCAGAAAGATAGTGATGATGTTTTGCGACCAAAACAAGAGGGCGCATTTACCCTTGAGTTTCTCGAGTTCGGGCGCTTTTCCGCAACGACCGATTGCAATCAGATGGGCGGCAACTACGCGCTTGGGGCTGACAAGGCAATTACCTTTAGCGAGATCGTATCTACAAAGAAATATTGTGAGGGGTCACAAGAATCAGAGTTTGCACAGCTCCTGACCAATACATCACACTATCATTTTACCTCGCGCGGCGAGCTTATCTTAGATCTCAAATTTGACAGCGGCACGGTCACGTTTCGATAACAGGAGGTATACGAGAACTATTATCGGGTAATATAAAAAACCATGAATCTATTTCGTACATGGCGATTTGAATGGTGGGAGGTGAGTTTGTTAAAAATCTGCCTGCTCACGCTCGGTATGATGTTGGTGTTTTACTTTCCGGTACTTGGTGACTATATGCCGCTTTGGTGGATGCTCTTTGCTATAACCGCTGCCTATTTCGTCATCAGGCTTATAAGAGAGAAATAACGACCATCAAAGAAAAGTGCTTGCTCGCGCCGCCTTGCGGCTTCTGTCTACGCAGAGTAGTCTATACATATGAACAAATATATATCATCGGTGAGCGCGGTTATCTTGGCAATATCAGCAATTACTGGTGTGGTATATGCCGATCACGCATGGGGGAAGTATCATTGGAATATTTCAACCGCTCAATCAGTCACAAGCCCACTGGCTCTTGGTGACAATTTGAATACGGCTTCGTGGAAGGCGAGCCTTTCAGATGCATCTATGGATTGGAATGTATCAGTTCTCAAGAATCAAATAGTTGCGGGGGCGAGTAACGCAAACTGCGACCCAACACTTGGCAGAGTAGAGGTCTGTAATAATGCATATGGCGACAATGGTTGGCTCGGTATCGCACAGGTTTGGGCCTATCGTGGCAGAGAGAGTCATATTGCGCAGGCGGTAGTAAAACTTAATGATACCTATTTTAACTTACCAGAGTATAATACTGCGCCGTGGAAAAATTTTGTGATGTGCCAAGAGGTTGGCCATGTATTTGGACTTGATCACCAAGATGAAAATTTTTCAAACACCAATCTTGGTACGTGTATGGATTACACGAGCGATCCCGATGGCACACTCTTGGGTCAGCTTAACAACGAACATCCAAACCAGCATGATTATGACATGATGGCATCAATCTACGCCCATCTAAACGGCACAGGAGGGGGTGGAGGAAAGGGTGGTGGCAAAGGAAAGCCTGCCGACATTGGGATCCACGCGGCGCTCAATGATCCTGCCCAGTGGGGGCAAGCTGTGGCGAAAGACGCACAAGGCCGAGACTCTCAATTTGTTCGCAATCTCGGTAACGGCATTGAGGTGGTCACGCACGTGTTTTGGGCTCAATAGGATTGCTAAAAAATAAAAAAGGTCATGCGCGAAACTGCATACAACATGCGCGCCAAAGTATGGCTTTACCATGGAGCTGGCGCATGGCATTTTGTAACGTTGCCTAAAAAACAATCATACGAGATCAAAAAAACCTTTGGGCCTATCGCGCGTGGGTGGGGGTCGTTGCCAGTCGAAGTGACTATTGGCAAAACACGATGGAAAACATCAATCTTTCCTGATAAAAAAGCTGGTGCGTATCTACTACCACTCAAAGCTGATGTACGCCGGAAAGAGGATGTTGCAAACAACGAGACCGTCACATTTACGTTGCGTATTTTAGTCTAGAGCTTTTGGATCTCTTTGAGATCACCGTCGGGTAGGTATAAGATGATGAGTCCCAATACAATGCCGCCTATGGCGGTATAAGCATGGCTTCCATCAAAAAAAAGAATATCGAGCTCATCGAGTACGTACCAGATGCCTCGCCAAATAAGCACGAGGCCGACAACAATCGACAGATTTTTTGCAAGATAGGTTGGTGTGAGAATATTTTTTGTTGACATACGTGTAGTATAGATTAAAAAAAATTTTTGGTATACCAATTCCAGCGATATCTTTTATTCTATCTCTTCTAACAGCACGGCACGCATCGAGACGCTGCCATGTGTGATGCCCGAAATGGGAAATGATGCGCGGTCAGTCCTTTGCTGTAAGCCGAGTGTATAGAGAAGAGGATAGTAATGATCCGGCGTGGGAATCGCCAAGTGTGCTGCAGATCCAAGTTTTTCATAATGTGCGAGTGCGCCGTGGTTGCCCGCCTCAATAAGTGTTTTTGATTTTTCATCAAATTCAAGCGCCCAGTCAAACGCTTTTGCGTTTTCATTGAAATCAACGCGCGAGAGATTGTGTACGATATTGCCACTACCCATGACGAGTATGCCGTGTTCGCGGAGTGGCCGCAGTTCTTTGCCCAACTCATAGTGAAAATTGCTGGGCTTAGAAAAATCAATACTCATTTGAAATACGGGGATGTTGGCGTCCGAATACATGCGATGCAATACAATCCACGTGCCGTGATCAATGCCCCACTCGGTGTCAGTCTCAATGTTTGTTTTGGTGATAAGTTTTTGGGTGGCGCGCGCGAGCTCGGGTGCGCCGGGGCATGGGTAGGTCAGATCATAGAGCTCTTTGGGGAAGCCCCAAAAGTCATGAATCGTTTTTGGTTTTGCTGCGACATGTACCGCCGTGCCTTCGGTGAGCCAATGCGCTGATATAGCAAGAATCGCTCGTGGGCGGGGGAGTTGGGTACCAAGCATTTGCCATGCGCGCGAATATTCGTTGTCTTCTAAGCCATTCATTGGGCTACCATGGCCCACAAAGAGTGCCGGCATGATGGGGGTGGTAGGATAGTCAGATATGGCCTTTGAGAATTCGGCAAGTGTCATAGATTCATTGTACCTCCAGAACTTTTTTCTTTATACTGTATAGGTGAAAGGATATAAAACAAACATCGAGAAGATCACGCTGGAAAACACTGATTATCGTCGCGTGCTCTATACGGCGCACCACAGCCAGTTGGTACTCATGTGCTTGCAGGCGGGCGAAGAGATTGGTGAAGAAGTACACGAGCTTGATCAATTTATCCGTTTTGAAGAGGGAAGTGGCAAGGTAATTTTGGACGGCGTCGAGCATATTGTCGCAGGTGATGATGCGGTGGTGATACCTATGGGTACACGCCATAATGTGGTCAATACCGGAGCAAGTCCACTCAAACTCTATAGCATCTATTCCCCGCCTGAGCATAAAGACGGCACGGTGCATCGTACCAAGGCAGAGGCAACCGAAGAACATTTTGACGGAAAGACGACTGAATAGTGTTGCCGTATAGACTTTTTCGGCGTATACTGCGTTATACAAGAAGGCATTATTATTTTAATTTTTAACATTATATGGCAGAAATCACACCAAAAACACCAACGCGTGTACCACAGGTAACCTTTAAAACTCGCGTACGCGATGAATCAGTAGGCGGCGAGAATCCTTATCGCTGGCAAGATGTCACCTCCGATGAGTATTTCAAGGGTAAAAAAGTAGTCGTCTTCGCACTCCCTGGCGCTTTTACGCCAACCTGTTCAGCGACTCATTTACCGGGGTACGAGAAGAAATATGACGAATTCAAGGCTTTTGGTATTGATGAGGTCTACTGTCTGAGTGTCAATGATGCCTTTGTCATGAATCAGTGGGCCAAGCACCAAAATGCCAGCAAGGTAAAATTGATCCCCGACGGTTCCGGCGAGTTTACCCGGCAGATGGGCATGCTTGTCAAAAAAGATGATCTTGGTTTTGGCGAGCGTTCATGGCGCTATAGTATGTATGTAGAAGACGGCGAGATCAAAGAAATCTTTGCCGAAGCCGGCTTTCAGGACAATTGCCCGACGGATCCATTTGAGGTGAGTGACGCCGATACCATGCTCAAGTATTTGCGCGAGCGTAAATAAAAAAAGGTATCAAAACAAAAATCCGCCGTACGGCGGATTTTTGTTTGTCATGCGAGAGGGGAAGTTATTCGGTAACAGTTAGCGTGCCCTTCATGCCCATTGCACGGTGCTTGCCTACCGAACAGTAGTATTCAAAGGAGCCTGCTTTGTCTGCTACGAACTCAATCGTCTCTTCGCCTGGTGATTTGAGCTGCTTGGTGCTGGCATTAAACTCATCGATCTTCCAGTCATGGAAGCCTTCCATGTTTTTGAATGTGATGCGTACCGTATCGCCCTTGTTGACGGCGAGTGTGGTCGCATCAAAGGCAAAGTTTTTGCCAGTCACGGTAAATTCTTTCACTCCCGGTGCGGTCTCGACTGCTGCGGGCGGAGGCATCATACTGTCACCCTCAGATTTTTTTTCCATATCATTTGGCATGTGTGCATTATCATCAGACATGCCCGCCATATCAACTGTTTTAGATTGCGATGATTGCCATACCATAACGCCTCCCGCGATGACAATAAGCCCGATAAATATAAATAAAATATTTTTGTTCATGTAAAAAATTATACCAAGATAATGCTCAGGATGCCTAGTAGTTGACTTCTTTATCAATTTCGTTTATTCTATTCATACGTCTCGCGAGGCGAGATTTTTTTTATGGATATTAGAAACATTGCAATTATTGCGCACGTAGACCACGGCAAGACTACCTTGACCGATGCTTTGATGCGCCAAACCGGTGTTGCAGTTGAGGGCGTCTCGATGGATTCAAATGCATTGGAGCTTGAGCGTGGGATTACCATTTATGCAAAAAATGCGGCTATTTTTTGGAATGATACGAAGATCAATATAGTAGATACGCCCGGTCACGCTGACTTCGGTTCCGAGGTAGAACGCGTACTTCGCTCGATTGATTCAGTATTGCTTGTTGTTGATGCGCAGGAAGGCCCCATGCCACAGACACGTTTTGTACTCAAAAAATCACTTGAGCTTGGTATCAAGCCAATCGTGGTGATCAACAAGATTGATAAGCCAGCAGCAGACCCTGCTCGGTGCGAAGAGCAGGTACTCGAACTCTTTTTGGAGCTTGGCGCGTCAGACGCACAGGCAGACTTTCCGGTAGTCTACGCGATCGGCCGTGAAGGCATCGCCAAGAAAAAACTCACTGACGATTCAAAAGATTTGACGCCGCTGCTCGAAACTATTTTGGAACATGTGGTTGTTGCGTCATCTGCCGAGCGTGCAAAACTGCCACTTCGCCTTCAGCCATTTAACCTCGGGTATGACAACTTTTTGGGGCGCCTTGCCGTCACTCGTATCTACGAGGGTACCGTATCAGTAGGCAAACAGGTGTTTATCAAAAAACCCACGGGTGAGACACGCGCGGGTAAGGTCACTAAGCTTTTTACATTCAAAGGACTTGATCGTGTAGAGGCCGAAAGTGTTTCTGCCGGAGACATCGCACTCGTTGCGGGTTTTGCGGATATTGATATTGGCGAGACGGTCGCCGAGAGTGCCGATGCAGAACCTTTGCCAGCTATCGCGGTTGATGAGCCGACTATCGCGCTTAACTTTTTGGTAAACAGTTCACCGCTCGCGGGTCGCGAGGGCAAGTTTGTAACCTCACGGCAGATTCGCGAGTATCTTGAGCGCGAGCTTGAGGTCAACGTAGGTTTGCGTATTGATTTTTCTGCGGCTGATAGCTATCGCGTGTATGGCCGAGGTGAATTGCATGTGGCGATTTTGATTGAAAATATGCGTCGCGCGGGCTACGAGCTCCAAGTATCACAGCCGCAGGTTATCATCCGCGAGATTGATGGCAAAAAATTCGAGCCATTCGAAGAAGTAGTGGCTGACGTGCCAAACGAATTTCAGGGCGCGGTTATCGAAAAACTCGGACTTCGCAAATTTGTCATGAAAGATTTGCGCATGGAAGGCGAGACAGTGCGCATGATCTTCGAAGGTCCCACGCGCGGTCTTTTGGGTTATCGTAGCCAGTTTGTAGTGGACACCAAGGGCGAGGGCATTTTGGCTTCACGCTTTGTAGAGTTTCGTGAGCACGCAGGCGAGATCAAAAAACGCATTGTGGGTTCAATGATCTCGATGACCACCGGCAAGGCGCTGGGTTTTGCGCTTTGGGGTTTACAGGATCGCGGTACGCTCTACATCGGTCCCAGTACCGAAGTGTATGAGGGTATGGTGATCGGCAATACCGCCAAGGGCGAAGAGATGATGGTGAACCCTACCAAGGGCAAGCAGCTCACCAACATGCGATCAAAGTCATCTGACGATGCGATTGACTTGGTACCTCCGCAGGAAATCACGATCGAACGCGGTCTGGAGGTGATGGCAGAGGATGAGTATCTTGAAGTGACGCCACAAAGTACGCGTATCCGCAAGATGTATCTGACGGAAGCTGATCGCGTTCGCGCGCGTAAGAAATAAAATAGATTATTGACAATTTGACTTAGTAGGGCGCATAATGCGCCCAGACTGCTGCTTCTTTCCTTAAACTAAAAGGAGGATACTTGCGTCCCGATGTCGAGACCTTTGGCATCCTTTGGGATGTCGAGAATTTCGTCTATCACAAGCAAACCAATGGTTGCCACTATACCGTCAATGAAAAGGTGGGAGTGATTCGGCGCATAGCTAGCGCACTGCCACTCTACATGGAACACCATGGGTTCGTGCCTGACGCGGCTTGGCAGCTCGTCTTTGCAGGACCTAACCTGCTCGACTGCTATGCTGCTGCACTTCGAGATTTTGGGTATCAGGTTGACCTTCTCAAGAGATGTGTCTTCAATGGTGCAGACAAGAAATTTCTCGCGGCGATTGAAGAGGGCGTATATGGTCAGCGGCCGACACTACCAAGTCTCATATGTATTCTTACAGGGGATGCTGGATTTTATCAGCATGTAAGGAGACTCAGGCATCTCCAGCGTGAAGTCTGGGTGATGAATACCTCGCACACAGTCACGGGCAGGGTGTTATTGCATCGCCGTGGTGCGCACAAATTCGTTACATTCTCAAAAATGTTCGAATTGATCGGGGAAGAACCTCCATCACTTGCCTGCATTAGCTAGATTGGTGCAGGCATTTTTATTACAAATCATGCTACACTGCGTGCAGTATCGGTTTTTTCATAGAGTTTGCAGATATGAAAAATACGTGCAAGAAACGATTCCTTCCAAGAAATGGATTATACAAAAAACTACATTATGAACAACCAACAACAAGATGGATTTTACGGTCTTGGCGTAGCGCCAGGGCTTTTGCAGATTTTAGAAAAATTGAAATTTACGAGCCCCACGCCCATTCAGCGCCAAGCAATTCCCGTAGGCGTCGAGGGTAAAGATGTGGTGGGCATCGCGCAGACCGGTACGGGTAAAACGCTCGCATTTGGTATTCCGATGGTGCAGCGTCTTGCTCAATCAAAGGGCAGAGGACTTGTATTGCTGCCTACACGTGAACTTGCGTTGCAGGTAGACGAGGTGCTCCACAATGTTGGCAAATCACTCGGACTTCGCACCGCGGTACTGATCGGTGGCGCATCAATTCGCCCGCAGATCCAAGCGCTCCGCCGCAATCCACACGTGATTGTCGCAACCCCAGGCCGCCTCAATGATCATCTGGAACAAAAAACACTCGCGCTCTCCAATGTACATATGTTGGTACTCGATGAGGCAGATCGCATGCTCGATATGGGTTTCTTGCCACAGATCCAGCGTATTCTCAAAATGTTGCCACAAGAAAAACAAACCATGCTTTTCTCTGCAACACTCTCACCTGAAATCATGAAGATAGCGTCATCAACCATGAAGCTACCCGTACGCATCGAGATTGCCCCACAAGGCACGACCGCCGAGCGTGTCATGCAAGAACTCTTTATCGTCAGAAAGGATTCTAAAAATCGCTTGCTTGAGAAGATTCTAACTGAATATCATACCTCTACGCTCGTCTTTACGCGCACCAAACATGGTGCGTCACGCGTCATGCGCGCAGTGCGTACTATGGGTCACAGTGCCGCAGAGATTCATTCAAACCGTTCACTCGGCCAGCGCCGAGAAGCGCTCGAAGGATTCAAGTCAGGAAAGTACAAAGTATTGGTCGCGACTGATATTGCAGCACGCGGTATCGATGTCACCGGCATTGAGCTTGTCATCAACTATGATCTTCCATCAACCGCCGCTGACTATGTACACCGCATTGGCCGTACGGCTCGCGCAGGTGCGTCAGGCCGTGCGATCTCATTTGCGTTACCAGAAGAACAGCGCGATATCCGTGATATCGAGCGTTTGATCCGCAAAAATCTGGAGCGTTTGCCGCTACCCGAACTTCCACCTGACCGCCCACGCGCGGACAACAAACAAAATTTTGATGAGAGCAGGCCTTTCCCGCCGCGCGGTCAGGTGCGTCGCCGTACGCCACGCTCACCAAGCCCGTTTGCTAACAGAGGCCGTTCTGGTCCACAAAATCGTTTTCGTAGGCGAGACAGCGGAAGTAGCGGAGGTTTTGGAGGACGCTAAAAAGTCTTGCGCGGTAAAGCTTTTTGTGCTAGCTTGGGCATGTTCAAAAAGTGAAGTCCGGTGTGAGTCCGGCACTGTCGCGCAACGGTAATGCTGTCTTGGCAGACAAGTCCGATCCTTTCGAATGGAGTGCTCCGATGCTCCTTGCCCGCGTTAGGCATTTTGAACTTAAAAAAGACCCCCGCACCGCGGGGGTCTTTTTGTTTATTGGATTTTTGTTAGCAGCCGAGAGCTGCCTTGCACTGTGCTTTTTCAGCGCTTCCCAGGCCGTCACATGCCCTACACTGCATTGCTTTGATATCAGTGCCACCGCCCTGCATGGCGTCGGGTTGTTTGTCCATCATGCCGCCCTGCATCATCCCACCACCTGCACCTTGCATCATGGTTTGTATGTCAATAAATTCTACATTGCCTGGGCGTTGGAATACGCTTTCATCAGGTGACCATGCGGCGCATGAGTAGTCGACTTCTTTATTTACATCAGTCGTGCCTTCTTGTTTGTTTTCTGGTTTATCAAAATCTGCAAAGTTCATCATCATGCCTTGAGGCATCGTATCAGTCCAGATATATGAGGTGTCACCATCGACGACCATGTGACTCTTTTCAGTCTTCCCAGGAGCGACGGATTCAAAATCTCCACGCATGCGTCCGCGCATAACATAGACCGTGCCGGAATTTTCAGCAATGTCGGTCTTATCGCGAAAGGTGCAGACTTGTGGCGAGTCGATTGCCAAGAGTGCCTTGAGCGATGTTTTTTGGTTCATCATTCTGCCACCTTCGGGATTCTGCAAAAAGAAAAATGCGCCACCCAATACGACGATTCCTCCAATAATGGCGATAAGAGTTTTTGTATTCATAATGGTAGTATAGACAGTATATGGCGCGTGACAAGGCATTTCATGAGTATGTGATGCACGAAGTGTTCGCGAGTATCGCCGGCATCACTTCGCGCGGGATGTTTGGTGGATGGGGGATTTACAAAGATGGCATTTTCTTTGCACTGATTGTTGATGGTCGCCTTTATTTTAAGGTAGATGATGCCAATCGCGCCGATTTCGAGAAAGCTGGCTCGGAGCCATTTCGGTACGCGAGTAAAAATAAAAAAGCCGTCACGATGTCATATTGGGAGCTACCTGCCTCTGTCATGGACGATCCCCACAAGCTTCGGCGGTGGGTAGAAAAATCTGTTTGCGCAAAAAGCAAAAAGGAGTAGAGTGAAAGTATGACAACACATATTCATCGTAAGCTGTACCGGTCTTCCGATGACCGTATTTTGGCAGGTGTCTGTGGCGGCATCGCCGAATATTTTGATATTGACCCCGTGTTGGTTCGTATCGCTTCTGTGCTCTTGGGCATGGGCGGTATGGGCATTTTTGCATATATTATTTTGGCGCTCATTGTGCCCGCGCACGGAAGTAGCACTCATGGCGTTCACGATACTGCCGAGAAGGCGAGCGAGTTTGTAGAAGGAGCCGCTGAGAAAGTAAAAGAGGTCTTTCAAGATATTGGTGCGAACTCCAAGGGCTCACGACAGACCGGGCATGGGCGCAACGCAATAGGTGCCATCATAATTGGTATCGGAGTTATTGCTCTACTCAATCAGATTTTTCCGTCGCTCTGGTTTAGGTGGCATATGATCTGGCCATTGGCATTGGTATTGGCAGGTTTTTGGATCATTAAATCACGCGATTAGTATGGAGCATACCGCACATAAATCCATCAATCTGGGTAAATTATTTTTAGGTTTGCTGCTGGTGTTCGCGGGTATGATTTATTTTGCCCGCGCAGCAGGATTTTTGCCCGCGTACGGAGGGATGCACTGGACGCAACTCTGGCCCGTGGTATTTATTTTTTTAGGGCTTTCACTTATCAAAGTGCGTGGGGCAGTTGGTGCTATGGCAGGTATTGTACTCACGATAGCGGTGCTCGGCGTCACAGCGTATGCGATGTTTAGTGGCGAGTATCGCCCGCGCCGCCATATGATGTTTGACTTTGATAGCGATATTAAAAAGGAATTGCCATGGTTTTCTGATCGCCCGTGTGGTGCCGAGAGCGTGCCAAACGATAGCGATTGGCGCATGCGTTTTTACGATCAGTAAATCTTATACTCATGGATAATCCCTCGACGCTCTGGGCTTTTGTCGCTGGCGTGTTAATGTTTTTGGCTCCCTGTACCTTGCCGCTGTTGCCTGCGTATCTGGGGTTTATTAGTGGCGCGTCAGCCAGCGAGTTTGCTGATCCGCGTGTGCGCGGCAAAATCCGCAGGCGCGTATTGTGGAATGGTTTTTTGTATGGCATTGGTTTTTCTGTCGTCCTCGTCTCTCTTGGGCTTTTGGTGGGCGTAGTAGGCGGGGCGCTTGTGCCATGGCGTATGGCGCTGATACGACTTGGCGGTGCTTTTATCATTTTTTTCGGGCTCTCGATGCTCATGCCCTCGGTGCCGTTTTTCCGCGCCTTACAGCGCGAGCGGCGCGTGCGTATTGTCTCACTCAAGCCTGGTAGTAGTATCGCTTCACTTTTATTTGGTGCATCATTCGCGCTTGGCTGGACACCATGCGTGGGGCCAATCCTAGGCGGTATCTTGACGTTTGCCGCAACAACCGCCAATCCGATTGAAGGCGCGTACTATCTCGCAGTATTTTCGCTCGGGCTCGGATTGCCGTTTATGGTTGTAGCGTTTTTCTTTGGATCAGCCGCCCAATACATCGCGCGGTTTGAGCGATACTTGCGCTGGGTATCATACGCTGGCGGCGTCCTTTTGATCTTTTTGGGCATTCTCATGCTCTCGGACAATCTTGCGCGCTGGACAATATTTATGTACCAGTTTTTTGACCCAATTCCCTATGAGGGGTTGCTCGAATACATGTAGAGTGCTTGAATGATTTTATGATGAAGTCTTCTATTGCAGGTGTTGTTGTTGCCATTATCGCTATTGGCGGTATTTGGTATGCGATGCAGAGCGGCACGCCCGCGACTCCCGGGGCGCTTGATAGTTTCGCCCAATGTCTCAAAGATAAGGGCGCGCTTTTTTATGGCGCGTTTTGGTGTCCGCATTGTCAGGATCAAAAAGCTATGTTTGATTCTTCAAAAAGTCTTTTGCCCTATGTCGAGTGTTCAACTGCTGATAGCAAGGGCCAACTTCCCGTATGTGCTGAGAAAAATATCACGGGATATCCTACGTGGACATTTGCTGACGGTTCGCGCGAATCAGGTGTGCTCGATTTGATAGTGCTCGCACAAAAAACCGGCTGTGAGCTTCCCAAGGCCCAATGACTTCCCTGACGCTCATGGTGACTAATGCGCTTGCGCTCGCAACCGTAGGGTTACAGGTATTTGCGGCAGCTATTCTCGTGGCTCTTTGTCTGCCGCGGGCGCCGCAGTCACGCGCACTTCTTGGTTTTGTCAGGCGCTACGCACTCGCGATCGGTTTTGTGATAGCCGTGGGCGCGGTTGTAGGTAGTCTCTATTATTCCGATATTGTCGGCTATGAGCCCTGTTCCCTTTGCTGGTGGCAGCGTGTTTTTATCTATCCGCAGATGGTGCTTTTTGCGATAGCGCTTTGGCGCAAAGATAAAAATATTTTTGATTATACGCTGGCGCTTTCAATTATTGGTGGCATTATCGCGCTCTATCACTCATATATCCAGTACGGCGGCAGCCCACTTTTTGAATGCGGGGTAGAGGCCGTCTCATGCGCCAAGCGTTTTGTGTATGCATTTGATTATATTACGATCCCGCTCATGTCGCTCTCGACGTTGGCAGTGTTGGGGCTCGTTTCCTTTTTAGGTAGACAAAAGAAATGACCAGTCCGCTCTTTGTCATCACGGGCCCATCGGCGGCTGGCAAAACCGCGGTTGTATCGGCACTCATAAAACTTTTCCCCGAGGCGGGGCATATGATTACAACCACGACGCGCCCCCAGCGTCCGGGTGAGGTGCATGGCAGAGATTATTGGTTTATGACGCGTGATGAGTTTGAAGGAGCGGTGCGTGATGACGCATTTGTCGAATGGGTGGAGACCTACGGTAATTATTACGGCTCTGAGCGTGCGCGACTCGAAGAGCTGCGTGTTGCGCATCCATTGGTATTTCTGTTGCTCGATATGCGCGGCGCACATACGTATTTTGAAAAAGTGTCCGATGTACATATTATTTTTATCAAACCGGGTGATATCGAAGACTTGAAAAGGCGTCTTACCGAGCGCGCATCATCAACTTCGCCCGAGGAGCTTTCGCGGCGTATGAAAGAAATTCAGCACGAGATTGATACCGCACACGATTTTAGTACGGTGATTACCAATATTGATGGAAAGCTCGACGATGCGGTCTCTGATGCGGCACAAATCGTGCGGGAAGTACTTGCGAAGGTAGTATAATACTGGGAAAATAAAGTATATATGATCTTAGTTACTCATTCGATCGTTGGCAGTGCATTAGTGCATACGGCAGCAAGTATTGGTGGCGCCTTTGCCGCGGGTGTCTTGAGCCATTACCTTTTCGACATGATTCCCCACTGGCATTACCACGTGCCAAAAGTAAAAGAGGTTGCGTTGCGCGTACCAGGGAGTGCGCCCGCCAAATTTACCAAAGCACTCCTTAGTGATATTCGGTGGATTGTACTCGATCTTGCAAGTGGCTTTATCCTCGCGTTTTTATTTTTTGACGGTTCCTGGTTGGTGATAGGTGCGGGTGCGTTCGGCGCGGTACTACCTGACTTGCTAGTGGGTTTGGGAAAGTTTTGGCCGCAAACATTACTTGTTTGGCATGACCGGTTTCATCGGTGGATTCATACTGATATTCGTCTCGATGATCGACCGATGCTTGGCATCTCAACGCAGGCAGGTATCGCCATCCTTTTTGTTTTGCTCTTTCGGTGATAGGATAGCGCTATGCGAAAATATCTTGTTATTGCCTTTTTGGGCGCGTGGGTAGCGCTGGTACCATTTTTGCCTATTCGCCCAGGCTCTACACAAAAACTTTTGCTCGGGTCCCTTGGGGTGCTTATCGCTGTGTTGGCGCTCTGGTCGCTCCGCGAGACTACTACGCAATAATATGCCGAAAAATCCGGCGTACGACTATATCATCATCGGCGGCGGTGTCGCGGGCACGACTGCTGCAGAAACTATCCGTGCGCGCGATTCGCAGGGTACCATAGCGCTCATATCGCTTGAGACCGAGCATCTCTATTCACGCGTACTCTTGCCAAGCTATATTCGCGACAAAATACCGCGCGAAAAAGTATTTTTACGCACGCTCGCAGATTATACCAAGCATGGTATTGATTTTTTTGGCGGGCTCTCAGTAGTGGGTTTTGAAGCAGCCAAGCGCGAAGTACATACGAGTGACGGCGGTATTTTTTCAGGTGTCAAGATTTTGATAGCTACCGGTGGCACACCGCGTCACGCGCCTTTTACGGCTGGCATCGAAGATTACGCATTTCGCCTACAGACGGTAGAGGACGCTGATCGTTTTCATGCATTTATCGCGGCAGATACGGAGGCAAAAGGTAAAAATGCTGTCGTTGTCGGCGGGGGATTTATCGGACTTGAGTTTATCGAGACCGCATTTGCGCGCGGATATCGGCCACATCTTTTTTTGCGTGACAAACAGTGCTTTGGCAATCAGCTCGATGCACAGGGCTGGGGGGTGCTCGAGGCAAATTTTGGCAGACACGGCGTGACTGTCTATCCCGAGACCGAGCTGCGCCGAGGTACTTTTACTGAAAAGGGTTTTACCGTAGGTACCTCAAATGGTATCGACATTCCTACCGCGTGGATTGGGTATGGAGTCGGTGTCGAGCGCAATCTTTTATCATTTCAAGGTACGGGCGTTCGCACCAACCGCGGCATTGTAGTCAACGAGTTTCTGGAAGCATCAGTCGAAGGTATCTGGGCAGCTGGTGATGTAGCCGAATATCGCGATCTACGCTTTGGTGAAGATATGTTGGTGGGCAACTGGACCAATGCCTTTTTGCAGGGCAAAGCCGTAGGTCTCAATATGACCGCACGGATTCCTGCGGATCGTGCAGCGTTCAGCGCCGTGCCTACATATTCGATTACTAATCTTGGTTTGCAAATTACATTTGTGGGTATCACCGAACCGCGTGAAGGATGGGAGACGATCGCGCGCGTATGGGATGATGGCATGAGCTACGAGCGCATTTTTATAAGCAATAATACCGTACACGGGGCTATCCTTATCAATCGCTTTCAGGATAAAATGGCAGTACAGAAGCTTGTCGAAACACAAAAAGATATTTCAGCACACAAAGAAACTCTTCATGATCCAGAAACACCACTCGCGTCGCTCATTGCGGCATAAATACACGGTATCCACGCTGGGTGTCGCAGCACTTGTTGCTGCCGGTTTTTTTATCAGTACCCGATCAAGCATTAGTTCGGTTTATAACCGTGAAGTACTCACGCCTGGCAGTGAGGTGACGGTAGGCGAGGTACTCTCGCCAAAATATGAGGCGCCTGTACATATTCCGGCACCTGAAGCTGTACGTGCTATCTATATGTCGAGTTGGGTTGCGGGTACCCCTTCAATTCGCAACGATATCGTGCATTTTGTGACCAACGGATCCGAGATTAATAGCATCATGATAGATATCAAAGATGCCACGGGCAAAATTGCTTTTGAAGTGAGTGACGAAGAACTGAATCGACTTGGGTGGACCGAACGGCGCATCCCTGATATCCGCGCGTTTATCCGCGAGCTCCACGGGCACAATATTTACGTCATCGGCCGCATCGCGGTGTTTCAGGATCCGCATATCACCAAAAAAATGCCAGAGATCGCGGTGGCTGATATCGGCGGTGGCGTGTGGAAAGACCGCAAAGGTCTTGCCTTTGTGGATGTTGGCGCAAAGTCGTACTGGGATTTGATTGTACGTATTGCTCGTGAGTCAGAACAAGTTGGCTTTGACGAAATCAATTTTGACTATATCCGTTATCCGTCTGATGGCGCGCTCTCGCGCGCGGTGTACAACCACAGTAAAGATAGAGAAAAGTCCGCGGTGCTCGAAGAATTTTTCAAATATTTACGCGCCGAGCTCAAGGATTTGCCGGTGCCAATATCAGCTGATATTTTTGGTCTCGCAACCTGGTCAGAGGATGATTTAGGTATTGGACAGATTCTTGAGAAGGCCGCGCCACACTTTGATTACATAGCTCCTATGGTGTATCCATCGCACTACGATGCCGGGTTTCAGGATTTTAAGAATCCCTCGCTGCACCCCTACGAGGTTATTTTTGCATCAATGCAGCGCGCAAAATTTCGTCTCGAAAAGATGGGTCAAGATCCGCACAAACTTCGCGCATGGATACAAGATTTTGATTTAAACGGTGTTGAATACGGTGTTGCCGAAGTAAATGCACAGAAAAAAGCTATTTATGATACCGGACTCAAATCTTGGATGAGTTGGGATCCATCAAATAAATATACGCGCCCCGCGTATCGTCCGGCTACTTCGCAGTAGTGACTTATACACACCCTCGGGCGTTTTATTTAGTTCTATACTAGAACTATATGCTCTCCGGCAAGAGACAGCACTGGGTTGGGCTTAGTAAAAAAAGTCGTAAGGCCCTCGAACGTTTTCCATTCAAGGATTTTGCTATTCTTGTTCTTCTTGCGGCTATCATCACTATGATGTGGGCGTGGTACAGCGCGAGCAAGTCAGCGATCACTCTCGAACAGATTGAGGATGAGAAAACAATGCAGCAACTTCTTGAACTTCGGTCACTTCGTACGGCTCGCCCAGACTTGGCTACGGATAGGGAGGTAGAGTTGCAAAGAGAGCAGATGGTCCAGATACATGAAGACCTTTTAACTCGCACAAAGATGCCTGAGACCAAGTCACTTTCTGATAAAGACATTCTTGATCAAAGAGCAAAATCTTTTCGTCGAGATTCTCCTTGATTATTTTTTAAAATTATTTGTTTTTAGTCAAAAATATGATACACGGCACAATTGCACAATTGAATAAATATATCCCATGGAAGTCACTCGTAGCGACGATTGTCGGCGTCTTTACGCTCTCAGCTTTTGTCGCGTTTGCAGCGTGGTCTGACCCCATAGCTCCACCAACAGGCGGCAATCCAGACGCTCCGGTTCATGTGGGCAGCGCCCCACAATCAAAGGCAGGTAATCTTTCGGTGGGCGGCATTTTTTCCTCCGCCGCTGATTTACTGATAGATGGCGCAGATCCGAGTACTACGGGGGATCGTGATATAGCTGCTTGGTTTATGGAATTAGGTACCACACGCAACGCACTAAATCCGTACAAGTGGAAATTACGAACAGCAGATAATGTCGGCACCGATGTGCAGCCAAATGCCTTTGAAATTTGGGAGTATCCCGATTCATTTACAGGGGGGACATCTGATCGTCCGCGGTTAAGATTTTTTCGGAGTAGTGGCAATCCAACTAACCCTACTAGTATCGATGTTGGTGCGGACGGCAGTTTCTTGAGTAATATCGTTCTGAAGGGCAGTACTTTAAGAGTATATCCGGACACTACGGCGGCGCAATATGGCCGGTTAGAGTATGACAATACTACAAACTTGGGTGTGCATTTGAATGCCGCGGGAGCGCAGTCAGCCTATATTAACTGGGGGCGTGGAACTGGTGGCGTGCGTATCGGTAACGGCAATAACGCAGTAGGTTCTTTGTATGCAAAAGATGTGATTTTGAAAGCATACGATGGATCAAATTGCTACAAGGTTGAGGTTAGTAACACTGGTGTATTACGAACGGTGCTCGCTACTTGTTAGTGCTTTACGAAATACAAAAAAAGACAGCTTCATGTATTAGTATTGGTGCAATGCCCAGCAATATTTTCACTAGATTCCTACAAAAAAGATTCATTGTTCTCGCATTCGGTTTCGCGCTTCTTGCGATGCCTTCTTATGCGTTGGCTTGGATTGATGCTGGCGGGCCATACATGATGAATGATTTCAACAATCTGCAGTTGAGTGGTAATACGGATTGGGGAGCCCTTTCAACCACCGCGTGGTCAAAAGTAAGCGGTCCTGGTACCGTGACGTTTAGCCCTTCGTTCGGTTCAAAAACTCCAAATATTAGCGTTAGTCAGGCTGGTGCGTATGTCGTTCAATACTGTAATCCCGATATTTGTGATTCTGCAAATCTAACTGTTGTAAATATCTCAAGTAGTGCAGGTACGGTTTACGTGGATCCCGGTCAGACTGTTTCCGCTTCTATTTCTGTAAATCCAACTCCGGATCCGATGACCGTGCAGTTTAGCTATATGGAAAATATACCTAATGTGACGTTAGGATCTCCACCAACTACGCGGAGTTGCAACCCTTCTTGCACGGTCAATCTTAGTGTCACCGCCTCCGCATCTGCATCTCCTGATAGTTACTCATTTACTTTTCTTGCGGGTGAAGCAAATACGCTTGCAGACTACGGACATGGTGACACTATCACTGTTGTTGTGAATAATCCTGCACCACCTGCACCTTCAACTCCCACAGGACTTACCGTAACGCCACAATGTTCGGGCACAAGTTCGCGTATACAGCTTGATTGGGCCGATACCGCAGGCGCTGATGAGTATGAGGTGTCGCGTTGTGCGAATGCGGGGTGCAGTCCTTCGTATTATGCGACTGCATTAGGTAGCTCATATCTTAATACTAGCGTGACCGCAGGCACGTTGTATCGTTATCGTGTTCGCGCGTGTAATGCGGGTGGATGTAGCTCAAATACAAGTATTGCGGAGGCAACCGCGCTCAATTGTTCTGCACCCCCACCTCCTCCACCGAGTTGTAATCCACGTACCTTTCGGCAGCCGCCGAGCGGTTTCTACAATACTGCGGGTGCGAGCATAACCTCAATCGCACGCAATACTCC